>Ga0076244_144_pt1 | contig 1370 bp, 2 predicted proteins | sample RifGroF2_FD_67710 | JGI IMG/M metagenome (GOLD analysis project Ga0076244, IMG submission 67710) | Parcubacteria (Moranbacteria) bacterium GW2011_GWF2_34_56 | reverse complement strand
TTGCTTTTTAACTTCATAATTCACCTTATTTACAATTATTCCATCATATATCTTGAATCTTACAGTCATCTAATCACCGGCCTGCTAATAACCATTCTTCTTATCATAAATATCTACGGATTCTTGATTGTTAATAAAAAACTTGCCTCAGATTAATAAATATCCTATAATTTAGTTGTATCAATATTTATATAGAACAATATAAATTATTTTATATTTAAATACTTATCAGATAAAAAAATAAAAAAATATGACAAAAGAAAAAAAATCATTTATGGAAAAACTTATAGGATCAAAAAGAATAAACACTGAAGACGGAGACTTATCCGCCCCTATTCGTCCCATGAATATCTCCACTGAGGATGAGATGGACGATATTTCCATTCCCAGCTCTCACCTAGAAAGTAATAGTGATAATTTCGCCAGCAACTGGGGAGCCTCAGAAACTCAAGATGAATCCGGAGATGGACAGCTAACCATAGACGTTTTTCAAACAGAAGAAGATATAGTTATCAAATCCACAATTGCCGGAGTTAATCCTGAGGATTTAGATGTTTCTATTAATAACGACATGATAACCATCAAGGGAGAAAGGAAATTTGAAGAAAACGTAAGCGAAGAAAATTTTTACTACCAGGAGTGTTATTGGGGAAGCTTTTCTCGCTCCGTGGTTTTGCCAGTTGATGTGATCGCTGAAAAAATAGAAGCCTCTTTAAAAAACGGAATTTTAACTATCAAATTACCTAAAGCAGATACCAACAGAACTAAGAAAATTAAAGTTAGAGGATTTTAAATGATTTTAAAAACAAAATTATTTTAACACAAACAAAACTGCTAAATGTATTTTCTAGCAGTTTTGTGTTATAATACTTATCCAGAATAATTCCTATCTTAATTCACAATAAATGAAAAAAAACAGACTAATTCTAAATAAATATTGCATATTTTTAATCTTTTTTTCTTTTTTGGCATTTAAAAATACAGCTTCAGCTTTTTCAAATGATTTTGAAAATTTAACCATAAAAATGCCAGACCAAGAAATTAGTGTTCCTGAGAGCGATTTCGAAAAATGGTTAACAATTAAACCTTCGCTTGTTTATGATTCTTCCTACAATTCGGAAATAGAAAACACTGAATATTGCACTGTTTCAAAAATAATCTGCAGTCTATTGGAAACTGAAAAAATAAAACACTCTTTTAAAAAAATAGAATCAGTAGCTCTAGATAAAAAAAAGGTTACCAATTTCTTGGATGATTTAGCCAGAAAATATAACAAAGAACCGCTTGATTCCACTTTTACTGTAACAGATGGAAAGGTTACCAATTTTTCCCTTAGTCAAAATGGTTATAAATTAGACGTGGAAAAAAGC
>Ga0076244_139_pt1 | contig 6468 bp, 8 predicted proteins | sample RifGroF2_FD_67710 | JGI IMG/M metagenome (GOLD analysis project Ga0076244, IMG submission 67710) | Parcubacteria (Moranbacteria) bacterium GW2011_GWF2_34_56 | reverse complement strand
ATGCAATTCCTATTATAAAATCAGAAGATCTCACTTTTTACAACATGCTCAAATCAATAGTTGAAACAAATGTAATAGAAAAACAGATAATTGAATGTAAAAAAATAATAGCTTATTATATGGATAGGGGGAAGTAACTAGAATGGCTATTTTTAAAGCTTTGATTTTTTGAGGGTTTTGGTGTAATGTTATTTATTAGAATGAATTTTGATTCATTCTTTTTTAAAATTAGATTGTGCTGAATTACGCATCAGGCTCTAAGAGCCCAAATTCAAAAGGGCTCTTAGAGCCTGATGCACCATATATATGAAAAAGAGAAATATAGAATTGTTGGCTCCAGCTGGCAGCCTAAGCAAAATGAAATACGCTTTGCATTATGGGGCGGACGCGGTGTATGCGGGAGTGCCCGATTTTTCTTTGCGGGCGCGCATCAATGAGTTTGATTTTGTTGGATTAAAAAAGGGCGTTAATTATGCGCACAGCTTGGGAAAGAAATTTTATGTCACGCTCAATATTTATGCGCATAACATTCATCTTAAAAAACTGGAAGGACACCTAAAAAAGCTTAAAAATATAGAAATTGATGGGATAATTTTGAGCGATCCTGGGATTTTAATGCTGGTAAAAAAATATTTGCCCAAAGTTGAAATTCATCTTTCTACGCAGGCTAATGCGACTAACTGGCAGGCGGTGAAATTTTGGGAAACTCAGGGAGTAAGCAGAGTGGTTTTGGCGCGAGAAGTAACACTTAAAGAAATTAAAGAAATTAAAAAAAATGTGCCCAAAATGGAATTGGAATATTTTGTCCATGGCGCAATGTGTATGAGTTATTCGGGGCGTTGCATCTTGAGCAAATGGATGAGTAATAAAAGCGCTAATCTGGGGGATTGTTCGCAGCCATGTCGTTGGGCCTATGGCCCAAAATCTCAATTTCCAATTTCCAATTTCCAAACAAATCCAAAATCCAAAATCCAAAAATTAAAAAATAATGAAAATTCTATTTTGACAGCTAGCGTAGTGGATAATCGGGGGGAGTTTGAGATTGATTTAGAGGAGGATAGGCAGGGGACTTATTTTTTTAATAGCAAAGATTTAAATTTATTGAATTATTTAAAGGATTTGATGGAGGCGGGAGTGGATTCTTTTAAGATTGAAGGGAGGAATAAAAGCGTTTATTATTTGGCGACAGTAGTGCGGGCTTATAGAAATGTCAGTAATGCCATTATTAATAAAGATAAAAATTTAAAAAAAATAATTAAAAAAGAACAAGAAAGTCTCAATGATTTAGTGCATCGCGGTTATACGACAGGATTTCTTTTGGGCATGGAGCCAGAACATAATTTCGCTAACTCTCACAATCAGAGTGGATTTGAGTTTGTGGGAGAGGTCATTAAAAAAATTTCAAATTTCAAATTTCAAATTTCAAATAAAAAAATAATAGAATCTAATGATTTATTTGAGATAAAGGTGCATAATGCGATTTATAATACAGATGAGATTGAGTTGGTAAACTGTGAGGGAAATTATCCGGTAAAAATAATAAAAATGTTGGATGATCAAATGAAAGAAGTGCATTCAGCGCATGGCGGACACGGAAAAAATTATTATTTTTTGTTTGATAAAGTGGAAATTGAAGAAATGACGCTTTTGAGGAAAAAATTAGTTAGTTTGTAGAGTTCATAATATTTACCCCGTTAAATAATTTGAAAATTTAACTGGGCCAATAAAATTCATAGAACAATAATACAATCATCAGTCAAAAGTCATTGGTCATATTGCATGCATTTAATTGTTGTAATGTTCTATTGTTTTAATGCTGCTTTGCTTCATTGTTAATACGCTAACACGCTAAAATGTCATCCCTAGACATTTTGAGTACAAGTTGATAAAATAGGAACGTAACTTATAAATAGCATAACATAAAATTTATCTAATAAATTTAAACGTTATTTTAAAAATATGTCATTAAATGAGAAAGATTTTAAAAGATTCGAAGAAATTTTAACTGAACAAAAAAATAAATTAGAAGGGGAGTTGGGTCGTATTGCTAAGCCAACCTCTGATAATGGGGATTATGAAACAACGCACGAAGAAATCGGCAGTGATAGAGAAGACAACGCTTCTGAGGTTGAGGAATATGTAGAGAATGTTGCTTTGGAAAGTAATCTAGAAGAGCAGTTAAAGGACATTAATCATGCTTTGGAAAAAATAAAAAATGGTACTTATGGGGTTTGTGAAGAATGCGGAGCTAATATTTCTCCTGAGAGATTAGAGGCCAATCCTTCCGCTAAAAAATGTATGCAATGCGCTAGCAAATAAAATAACCCCAGTTGAATAGTACAGATTATTGCAATTTAACGGGGTAAATAAAAAAAATGAAAGAATTTAAAAAAAAATATAATTTTCTTTTTTTAATCTCTTTACTGGCCGGAGCTGATCAATTGTTCAAATATTTAATTCGTCACTATGACGGATTTTATATTTGCAATCCGGGGATATCTTTCGGATTTTTGATGCCAAGCTTGGTTTTTTACTTGATTGTGGGCGCTTTTTTTGTATTGTCTTTTCTCTATATTTGGGGCAAAATTAGCATTAAAAGTTTCCCGATTAATAAAATTGGGCTATCTTTTATTTTGGGAGGCGCACTAGCCAATCTAGCAGATAGATATAACTATGGTTGTATAATTGATTTTATTGATTTAGGATTTTTCCCTGTTTTTAATTTGGCAGATATTTTTATTACGATTGGTGCTATAATGATTATAATGAAAAGTTCTAAAAATAATTCTTAAATAAACGGGTATTGTGCACATTAATATTTTGACTTGCCCTAGGCATTAATTGGGTTTACGATTATAACTCTAGCTTTTCTCCCACGAATTCACAAATCAACTACAAATTTACAAATGTGGAAAGAACTTATTTCCTACGAGATTTGTAGATTTGTGGTAGCTCTAGATTTGAAACAAGAGAAATAATTAATTGCTTAATTGAGCTAACATTGAGAGGTGTATGATGCTTGAAAAATAAAATGTCTTCAAAAGTTTTTTCAGCGGCAACTATCGGACTGGAAAGTGAAATCGTGGAAGTTGAAGTGGACACTCTTAATCAGGGTTTGCATAATTTTACTATTGTGGGACTGCCCGATACTTCCATCAAAGAGTCCAGAGATAGAGTAAGTAGTGCTATAAAAAATAGCGGATTCAAGCCTCCTCATCAATGCGGGCGAGTGACTGTTAATTTGGCGCCAGCTGATTTGCCCAAAAATAGTCCCATTTATGATATTCCTGTTGCCTTAGGATTTCTTTTGGCGACAAACCAAATTAATTTTGAATTTAAAAATAAAATTTTTATCGGAGAATTATCTTTGGATGGAAGCGCCAGGCCGGTGCAGGGAGTGTTGCCCATAGCGCTGATGGCCAAGAAAAAAGGTTACGCGCAAATTTATGTTCCTTTGGAAAATTCTCGAGAGGCGAGCGTGGTGGATAGCATAGAAATAATTCCAATTGGCAGTTTGCGCGAATTATGCACTCATCTTATCGGAGAAAAAATTATTCAGTCTTTTCCTCAGATTGACCAAGAAATATTATTTGAAAAAAGTGAATTTACTGTGGATATGTCACATATAAAAGGTCAAGAGCATGCCAAGCGGGCACTGGAAATTGCGGCCGCAGGCGGACATAATGTGATAATGAATGGTCCTCCAGGAAGTGGAAAAACTCTTTTGGCCAAAGCCATGGCTTCAATTTTGCCAAAATTAACTTTGCCAGAAGCATTGGAAATTACAAAAATATTTTCTATTTCTGGAAATTTATCCAAAAGTAATCCTCTGATAACGCAGCGGCCGTTTCGCTCACCACATCATAGCGCCAGCGCAGTTTCTTTGGTGGGAGGCGGAAGTTATCCCAAACCGGGTGAAATCAGTTTGTCACACAGGGGGGTTTTATTTTTGGATGAATTTGCAGAATTTCCAAAAAATGTTATGGAGAATTTACGTCAACCTCTGGAAGATGGGGTAGTAACAGTTTCTCGAGCTAAGGGTACTTTGAATTTCCCCGCCCGATTTACCTTGGTGGCAGCGATGAATCCCTGTCCATGCGGAAACGCGACTGATCCGGAAAAAATGTGTTCTTGCTCGCCATCTCAAATCGTAAATTATCAAAGAAAAATATCGGGACCGATTTTAGACAGAATAGATTTACAAATTGAAGTTCCTAGGTTAAAATTTGATAAGCTCCAAGAGGAGAATTCCGGTGAAACAAGTGCCCAAATAAGAGAAAGAATAGAAATAGCGCGCAGTATTCAAAAAGAAAGATTTAAAGATTTAGAAAAAATAACTAATAGTGAAATGTCTTCCAATGAAATAAAGATTTTTTGCCCTTTAAGTAGAGAATCCTTGGAGTTATTGAAAAGCGCGGTTGTAAAAATGGGATTATCAGCCCGATCTTATTACCGCCTTATAAAAATAGCACGTACTATCGCAGATTTATCTCAAGAGAAAGAAATTTTACCCATGCATATTGCGGAGAGTATTCAATATCGATTTAAAAATGAATAAGAATAGTTACTAGTCAAAAGTCATTAGGTCATCAGTCATCAAAATTAAAACTTGTATTTTGGTGACTCGATGACTTTTGACTGATGACTTTGCGTTTCAATGTTATTTTGTTTTAATGTTCCATTGTTTTAAAGTTTTAATGTTAAATTGTTTTTATGTTAAAAGAAATTACAACTAAAACCGCCCAGGAAACCCATGATTTGGGAAAAAGATTGGCTCAGAAAATGAAAGGCGGGGAAATTATCTGTCTGGAAGGTGATTTGGGAGCGGGGAAAACTACTTTTTCACAAGGGTTTTTGAGAGAACTGGGAGCAGAAGGCGCATTGACTAGCCCGACGTTTGTGGTGATGAAACAGTATGCTATAAAAAATAAAATTTTAAATTTAAAAAATATTTATCATATCGATACTTATCGTATTGAAAGCACCGATATTTTGGATTTAGGTTGGGAAGAAATAATTAAGAATAAACAAAATATTGTTTTAGTAGAATGGCCGGAAAGAATAAAAGATGTTATTCCTTCCAATACGATTTGGATAAATTTTGAAATAGTAGATGAAGAAAAAAGAAAAATAAGCATTAGTTAAGTTAAAATTATGTTAAAAAGAAAAATAAAATTATTTTTTGTAATTATAGTCGTGATTTTTTTGAGCGGGTGTGATTTTTTGATGACAGAAGATGAATTAACGGGAAATAATTCAAAAGTGAATCCTTTAAATAAAATAAATGTAAAAGAAGATTATGTAAAAGGATATCAAGAGACTGCTAATAAAAATAGCGAATTGATAGGGCTAATTATGAGATTCAATTAAACGAAAATAATACCAAAAAAGAAACAGTGCCTGACGTAAAGCCGGAAAACACAGAAAAAGAGAAAGAATTATTAACTTATACCAATAAATATACTAAGGCCACAATTAAAACCAGTCACGGAAATATCAAGGTTTCTTTTTACACTGCCGAAGCGCCTTTGGCGGTGGGAAATTTTATTAAATTGGCCGAAGATAATTTTTATAATAAAGTGAAATTTCATAGAGTAATTAGCGGTTTTATGATTCAAGGTGGAGACCCGAATTCTAAAGATGACAATTGGGAAGATGATGGGCAGGGTGGGCCAGGCTATAGTTTCCGGGATGAATTTAATGAGCATAAACTAGTCCGAGGATCCTTGGCTATGGCCAACAGTGGAGCGAACACTCACTCCGCATCTAGATGGCAAGCATACTAATTTTGGAGAGGTGATAGAAGGTATGGATGTGGTAGAAAAAATAGAAAAAGTTAGGATTAATGATAAAGACCATCCGACCCAGGATGTAATAATTGAAAAGGTGGAGCTGGAGAAATAGGTAATCATTTTAACTCCGCCAGCTGGCGGGTTGGCATATTAGTATTTTAACAATAAAGACATGCAATAAGTCATTAGCCATTAGGTCATCAGGTTATACGATACAACTACAATGCAATATAATTGCAAAGGAGGTGCGTGATGATAGCTAGTGAGCAGATTTTAAAATTTAGAACCAGAAGTGACCTGTTTTCAGCTCAAAAAATAGCACAGCAAAATGGCATTGAATTCAAAATAGTTGGAAAAGAATCAGAACTTCAGATTGCTATTCCTTTTGATCAACTGGGTCCTTTTCGAGGTTCGGGGGCTATCATTTTTGGGTTTGAGGTGAGGTCGTGCAAAAAAATTTAGCCTTTGAAAATTGTTAAATGGCGGGAGATCACCAATGTGTTTCCCGTCCTTACTTTTTTTGTATTATTTTTAAAAAATACTTATACTTTAATTTATGATAAAAAATAATCAAAATCCAAACGAATGGCTAATTATACTTCATAATAGCTTTAATTTATTTGGAGTTATATTTTTAACTGTTATTTGGGCGGAAAACTCTATAGATGATAGTTTC
>Ga0076244_150_pt1 | contig 6671 bp, 5 predicted proteins | sample RifGroF2_FD_67710 | JGI IMG/M metagenome (GOLD analysis project Ga0076244, IMG submission 67710) | Parcubacteria (Moranbacteria) bacterium GW2011_GWF2_34_56 | reverse complement strand
CTATTGAAAAAGCTAAATCCATTAATGGTAATAACTCGGAAGTTTATAGAGTGGAGGCCTATACTAATGAGATAAAGCCGGATTTCGGTATGGCTATTAAATTGTATGATAGAGCAATTGAAATTGATGGAAATAATATTTTGGCTTATTCGGGCAGGGGGCATGCCAATAGAATGATGGGCTTGTTGGATAATGCGGTAAGAGATTTTTCCAGGGCTGCAGAGTTGGATGTTAAACAAGAAAATGTTTTTATTTATACTAACCTTTGTGCAATTAAAAATTGTAAAATTGTTACAAGCAGAGATGGCGCGGATCCGATTTTTCAATCAGAGGCTCATCAGATTATGGCTATGATATTTATGCAAGGTGGAGATAATAATCAAGCTAAAACCAATATATTAAAAGCTAAAACTTTAACTCCAAATGATCCAAACTTATTTGTCACTTGGGCAAGATTGAATATTTTTGAAAAGAAATATGTAGAATCAGAAGCTAATGCTCGAAAAGCTATTGAGCTTTCACCCACCAAAGCATCGGGATTCCTAGCTCTTTCCTATGCTCTTTACATGGAGGAGAAATATGAAGCTTCCATAGAGGCAGCTCAAAAGGGAATTATCTTGATTAAAAATGACGTATCTTTATTGGCTCCAAGTAAATTAGCGATGGAAAGAGAGTTAACTTATTCAATTGTAAATAATTACCGCATGCTGGGAGATACTGCTAAGCAACAGGAATATGAAAACAAGGCTAGAAATATTTTTAATAATAATTAATTAATAGAAAGTGTATATAATATGAATAAAATATCTATTTATTGTCTAACTCTGTTATTTGCAATTTTTTTGCCGATTTTGAACGTTGATGCGCAAGCATTGAGCCAATGTCCAAGCAATGTAGCGCCTGATTTGCAATTACTTAATCCGGCTTGTTGGACAAGTGTGTATGTATCAAGCGGATATTGGCAGTCATGTTCTTGGAGCAACAGTGGAGCTATTTGTGATAATGTGGATTCACGGGGCCGTTGGGCTGGTTCTGTTTTTAGTGCCGGTAGTTGTTCTGATTGCCCGCGTTCTTATTATAATACTTGTCACGGAAACTATTACACTAATTCATGTACTGGCGCGACTCATTGTGATAATGCTGGTCCACTCCCAAGTGCCGGGGGCGGCTGGGTAGATACTAGTTATTATAATAATAATTGTTATTATACGAAGCCTGTGAGTTGGGGATCTCCGGCAGTTGATGGTCTGATGTTGGCTACTGATGTGGATACATTTTTTACTCCTGGAACATTGGTGTGTCAAAATGAATCCAATTCTAAGTATGTAGATGCGATTCCAGTTTTAGAAATAAATGGATCTGAAACTGCTATTACCGTTAATAAATCTAATCCTATTGATATAAGCTGGTCTTCTACATATGCTACTTCCTGTAATGTACCAGCTTCAAATACCGGAGTGGGTTAATATAGGCCTGATTACTGCTCCACAACCTGCAAACTCAACAGCTCCACCAACTACCTTGCAATATAGAATTGCTTGCACTAATTCTGGAGGTGTTCAAATATTGGATACTGTGCCTGTTACTGTTACGTGTACTCCTGATTTAACTCCAGATTGGAGTGACTGCAATAAAAATTGTGGTCCTGGAATTCAAACTAGAACAGTTCGATATGCAAATTGTTTCGAGCAGGTAACTCAACAAGCTTGCAATAATGGTGATTGTCCAGTAAGCAGCGAGTGGAAGGAAGTTAGGCCATAGGGAATTAAAAAATTTCTAAATAAAACAAAACAAAAACAACCTCGATATAAAAATCGAGGTTGTTTTTAATTTTCGATTAGAGAATTTATAGAGTAGTAAATATAGTCATCAAGTCAATGGTCATTAGTCATCAAAGTTAAAATATATTTCAATGACCGATTGCGGATGACTGATAACTTCAAGCATTTCAGAATATATATTCATAATTCATAATACATAATTCAATACTTGATGTTGAATTTTAATATTGTTCTTTTGTTTTAATGTTTTTGATACTAAAAAGCTACCTTCTAAAAAGCTAATCCGCCAGCTGGCGGAGCTAGTTCGCTAATATGCTTTCCTGCAACCGCGCCGGTAGTCCAGCAAAGTTGCAAGGAAAACCCACCGCTGGGGCGATTGATATGAATGATATCACCCAGTAAATAAAGATTGGGGTATAGACGGGAAGTCATATTGTTAAAATTAACTTCCCTGGGATTGATTCCGCCGTCACTGGCTACTGCTTGGTCAAATCCCAACGTGCCAGTAATAGGGAAGGTGAGATTTTTTAATTTCTTACTCAGGTTTTTTCTCTCTTCTTTATTGATGGAGTTGATCACTCTTTCTGAAAGATTAACATCTGGCAAATTTAAAACCTCCAGACAAATATTTTTAAAAATCAATTCCGGCAAAATATTTTTTACTTTGCTGTTGAGATTTTTTTCAAATAATTTTAAGATTTTTTTATCTAGTTCATGCTCCGTAGTATCGGGAAATAAATCAATAGAAGCAGTCACGGGACCAGTAGTTAAAAGCTTACTAACTTCTCTGGCGCTGTTTAAAATTAATGGTCCTGAGATGCCAAAATGAGTAAAAAGAATTTTACCTAATTTTTTGAGTTTAACTTTTTCATCTTGGATGAAGCTGATTTCCATAAAAGACCAATCTAGGCCGGATAAATTATGTACCCAGCTTGCGGAAGTAGTGAGTGGAACTATATCCGGTTGGGATTTATCAATAGTGTGTCCAAGTTTTTTAAGAAATTTAAAACCGTCTCCAGTTGAACCGGTTTGCGGAGCAGCTAGTCCGCCAGTAGCAAGGACAAAATTATTGGCGGTTATTTTTTCGCCCGATGAAAGTGTGACTGATTTTATCACGCCATCTTTTTGTTCCATTGAAACAACAGAAGTATTGTTTTTGATGGTTACGTTATTACTTTTCATGAAAACTTTTAATTTATCAATCACGTCTTGCGCTGATTGTGTTTTAGGAAAAGCTCTTTTTCGTGCTTCAATCACTAGCGGAAGATTGAGGCTGGCAAAAAAATCAAAAGTATCTTGGACGCCAAATTTAGAAAAAGGGGAATAGAGAAATTTCTTAGCACCCGGAAAATTATTTAAAAAAGTTTCCGTATCAAACTCAGCGTTAGTAATATTGCAACGACCTCCACCGGTGAGTTTCAGCTTTTCTCCCAAGAGATAGTTTTTTTCCACGATTAAAACTTTCTTTCCGGTTCGTCCGGCAAAACCCGCGCAAATCATTCCCGACGGCCCACCGCCGATTACCACTGTATCGAAATCTTTATTATTCATTTATTTATTATGTACTCAAGGGGGAGAATTAAAGAGGGGGTTTCTTTTTAAATTATAGTCGTTAGGTGATTTAGTTCCTCATTAACCACATAATTTTTAATTATAGCACAGAATGAAGTAAAAAGCAAGGATGAGAAATTAATAAAATTCTAGTTAAAACCTTTGATTTGAGACGCGATAAATCGACGTCTCTACAATTTGATTCAGAGGGCATTTTGAATGTAGAGACATGATTCATCGTGTCTAGAATATATTAATCTGTATTTATGATAAGCTCGAAAGCATGGAGTTGGATTGTTGTTGAAAATTCTTATGATGACTGTTACAATTATACTAATTTATAAATAATATTATGAACTTACCTAAAAAAATTATTTTGTTTTCTTTGCTTTTTATTGTTTTATTTTTGACTTTGATTTACGGAGCAGGGTTTTTTAGCCGAAAAAAAAGTTACAATGTTTTAGCGGGAAGAGAGAGTGCTAAGGCAATTGATAAAGAAACTTCTAAAATTCCTGTAGAGAAATTTTCAAAAGAAGTTAAAATATTATTTGCCGGAGACTTGATGTTGGATAGATATAATAGAGTCATTATTTTACCAAAAACATATCAAAAATATTTCAAGATTCAGATTTAAACATTGTAAACTTAGAAGGACCAGTGACTGACAGTGAGACAGTTTCGCTGGCAATTGAGACGACAGACAGGAATCATTTTAAATTTACATTCGATAAAGACAGCACTAAAAATTTCTTAGCTTATAACAGAATAAATATGGTTAACTTAGGCAATAATCATATTTTAAATTTTGGGGAAAGTGGTGCGCAAGAGACGATGGATTTCTTAAAAGAAAATAAGGTGGGGTATTTTGGTTCTCCTGCGAACGATAAAAATGGTTATCTAGAAAAGAAAATAAATGGATTAAAAATTGCGCTGGTTAATTATAATCAATTTTCTAAATTAGATTTTGAAAATATATCTGCCAAAATAAAAGATGCAAAAAATAAAAATGACATTGTGGTTGTATATGCACATTGGGGAAGAGAATATGAATTAATTCAATCTGAAAGCCAGCAAAAAATTGCGCATAATTTTATCGATAGCGGAGCGGATTTAATTATCGGAAGTCATCCGCACGTAGTGCAACCGATTGAGGTTTATAAAAACAAAGCCATCTTTTATTCTTTGGGAAATTTTGTCTTTGATCAATATTTTTCCGAGGATGTAAAAAATGAATTGATAGTTACCGCTTCTTTAAATAAAAATAAAATTGAATTTGTTTTAACGCCTCTGTTTAAAAATGAAAATGGAAGTTTGTCTCTGGGTAGTCAAATTAAACGCTCACAATTGCTAGAAAGAATCGCGAATGATTCTTTGGTAAATAATTTAATAAAAGAACAGATAAAAAATAGCGTTGTTTTTTTGAATAATATCCAATCCAATTAATCATTAATCAATTTCATGTAAATATAATTCAGAGATCCTGAAACAAGTTCAGGATGACAAAATTGGAAAGTTACTTACCACTTGTCATTCTGGAAAGTAGATTTTTACCGCGAAGAAATGAGCGGATAAAAATCACTTATTCAGAATCTCTTGTTTAATGCTTAAGATCCTGAATAAGTGATTTTATATGATTCACATTCGTTCATTCAATAAAATCTACTTTCCGGGATGACACATACAAGGCGATTATGCGCATGTTTTTTTAGAAAAAAAGAGGTTTTTTCCTTATGATACTTGATACATAATACATAATACATAATTCATATCTGCAAACCCTTGACACGTTTTAAATCCTTTGCTAGTATTATATGGCATTCAAGAAGTTTATTATAAATATTAAATAATATATTACTTGAGAAAAAAGATAAATAAAATTCAATATCGAAACGGGTGAATCCAAAAACAACTTTTTGGTTGTCAGTGATTTCTCGTCATAAAGACGGGTTTTTTATTTGCTAAAAATTGAAAATTATATAAATAAGATATCGTGCCGAAATATTTCTTCATTGGAAAAAAATGTGAAAAAATATTTCCGCGTGATTCAGTCCATCTATAATGGATGGGTGAGAATACGGAACTTTAAAAATTGAATAGACTTATATTTGAATGTTGATCTTATTTTTCGCGGAAGAAGATTGATGTCAGAGAAAAATATAAGCGTAGGTAAAAAGCAATTTTATCAAAACAATCATCCTGTCGCCCTCGGGCGACTGGAAACAATCCTGTCGCTCTAAGGGCGATGGGGGTTAATAATCTACTTGTCTAGTAGATGATTATTAACTGTTAACTCTCCCGTTGCTCTTGAGTGTTACTTAAGCATATGGAGAATGCCTTGACTCGTATGAGCGATGAAGGACGTAGCAGGCTGCGATAAGCCTCGGGGAGCTGCCAAGCAAGCTTTGATCCGTGGATTTCCGAATGGGGAAACCCTCCTGTTTTTTAGCAGGAATTATTATTTGAATTCATAGAATAATAAAGTCAACCTAGTGAACTGAAACATCTTAGTAGCTAGAGGAATATAAATCAATAGAGATTCCGTCAGTAGTGGCGAGCGAAAGCGGAACAGTCTAAACCAGTGCTACGCATTGGAAATTTCAAATTCCAAATTCCAAAAACCAAATAAATTCCAAAAACCAAAATTCTAAATTTCAAAACATGTATTTGTTTGTGATTTATTATTTTGAGTATTGTGATTTGTTTGGAAATTGTGATTTGTTATTTGGTTATTCCACTGCGTGGCATTGGGGTTGCGAGGTAGTCGTACTCGTTTGATCGTGGTTGCTTTATATTTTTTAGTAGAACACTTTGGGAAGAGTGGCCATAGAAGGTAACAGCCCTGTATACGAAAAAAAATATAAAGTGATGAGACTATCCTCAAGTAGGACGGGACCGGAGAAATCCTGTCTGAATCAGGGAGCGATCGATAGTGAACAAGTACCGTGAGGGAAAGGTGAAAAGCATCCCGATGAGGGAGATGAAATAGTATCTGAAACCATATGTTAACAAGGAGTCAGAGCGGTGTTTACACCGCAATGGCGTACTTTTTGTAGAACGGGCCAACGAGTTAATTTTATACGGCTTGCATAAACCACTTTGTGGGATATGCGTAGTGAAAGCGAGGCTTAACCGCCGAATTTGTCGTATGAATTAGACCCGAAGCCAGGCGAGCTACGCATGAGCAGGGTGAACCCCAAGTAACATTGGGGGGAGGCCCGAACCCACTGATCGTTCAACTTCAGGGGATGACTTGTGCGTAGGGGAGAAATTCCAATCGAGCTTGGCGATAGCTGGTTCTCTCCGAAATAGCTTTAGGGCTAGCGTTCGGGAAATGAGCAA
>Ga0076244_131_pt1 | contig 7356 bp, 8 predicted proteins | sample RifGroF2_FD_67710 | JGI IMG/M metagenome (GOLD analysis project Ga0076244, IMG submission 67710) | Parcubacteria (Moranbacteria) bacterium GW2011_GWF2_34_56 | reverse complement strand
AAAGCAGATGGGAAAATGGTACCACTGGACTATAAAATTAAAAATGGTCAAATGCTAGAGGTTATGACTTCTAAAGAAAAAAAGATCCCCAATAGGAAATGGCTAGAGTTTGTCAAAACTTCCAACGCTCGCGCACATATAAAAAGACAGCTCAAACGAAGTGATGAATTAATATAAAATCCAACTAAAAACTCAAAATAAAAAGTTAAAATTAAAAATTATAATGAAAACCACCAGCCAACGCTGGCGGTTTCTATCCTGCCCGCTTCAAGCGGGCTCAAATTAAATACACATCAAATACAGGTCCACACTTTACGACTAAAATAAAAATAAATCAACTTAAAGAGAGCGTTAAAAAACTGACACCCCAACGGTGTCATCCCAGAAAATAGAATTTCTTAACGATTCGCCAGCTGGCGGAGAGTTTTAGAAATTCATTTATGTGGGATCTCTCTAGTAATATCCTAGAAGTACGTGTGGCAGTTTTTTGTAACTTTTTTGCTGTCAAAAAAGTTATTGAAAAAATATTAGCGGCAGGGCCTATGTAGTCTTAAACGCACGAACCGCCCAAAGGCGATAATTTTTCTTGTTTTATAAGAAATATTTTTAATTAAAATTATGGTTGCACTGGAAATGGATTTGACGCGTCCTCATTTGGAATTTCAGTCTCAATAGTTTCCATACTTTTATTATTCTTCTCCAAAGATAAATTACTAATAATTTTTTTCAATTCATCATTGGAATAATAATCTATTATTACTCGTCCCCCATTTCCCCCAGCTCTTTTTACCCTAACTTTAGTCCCCATCATTATACTCAACCTATCTTCCAAATCTTTAATTTCAGGATCAATATTCAAAGTTCTCTTGCTTACTTTTGCGGAAATTTCCTTGGTCTTATTTTCAACCTGACGAACTGTCCAATTATTTTTGATTGTCAGATCCAATCAACTGACAAAATGGCCTTGGCATGACCTTCAGTTATAATTCCATCTTTAAGAGCTTTGAGAGCCTCTACGGGCAATTTTAAAAGCCTAATCTTATTAGCTACTACACTTCTGCTTTTACCCATTTTTTGCGCCACTTCCTCCTGGCTCATTTGAAATTCATCCATTAATTGCTGAAAAGATCTAGCCTCCTCAATCGGATTAAGATTGTGCCTTTGAATATTTTCAACAATAGCCAATTCTAATTTTTGCTTATCTTTTATATCTTTTATGATAATAGGAATTTTTGTAAGTAAAGCTAACTTGGAAGCCTGTAATCTCCTCTCTCCCGCAATTAATTCATACTCATCCCCTTTCCTCGTAACCACCAAAGGTTGCAAAACTCCATGCTCCTTTATTGAATCTGATAATTCTTTTAACTTTTCTTCATCAAAGTGAATCCTGGGCTGATAAGGGTTGGCTGCAATTTTATTAATATCCACCTCCAAGACTCCTTGATTAAAACTTTCCGCAACAGCCTTCTTCGGCTCTTCTCTTTTGGGGATATAATTATCTTTTTTAACATAATCAACTCCCTGCAGATCATCCGAAGAAGAGGAGTCTGAATCGGCATCTCTATTTATTTTTTTCTGAGGTATCAGAGAAGATAATCCTCTTCCCAATCCATAATTTTGAGCCATAATTCTTAAAAATTATAATTCTAAAATAAAAATTTAAATTTAGATTAATAATTTATTTACTATTTATTTCTACTAAAAAGATTAACTTCAAATTTGTTAAGCATTTTTATCCGCCTCATCCATCTCGATAATTTCTCTGGCAATACCTTTGTAAGCTCTAGCGCCCTTAGAAAAAGCATCGAAATTTAAAATTGATTTTCCAAAACTTGGAGCCTCAGCCAAACGCACACTTCTGGGAACTACATTTTCAAAAACATATCCCGGAAAATGCTCCCTTACCTCCTTTACAACTTGGCGAGAAAGTCTATTTCTCCTATCGTACATTGTTAGCATCACTCCTTTTATTTTCAAATCTGGTTGAATATTTTCCTTGACCAAACTAATTGTTTCCAATAATTGACTAAGACCTTCTAGCGCATAATATTCTGTCTGGACAGGAATAATAATTTCATCACTGGAAACCAAACCATTAATAGTCAGAAGTCCCAAACTGGGCGGACTATCTATAATTATATAATCATATTCCATCCTGATTTGCCTAAGGGCATTGTATAATTTAAACTCCCTATTTTCCATATGAATCATCTCTACTTCAGATCCAGCTAAATCTTGCGAGGATGGCAAAATATCAAATCCCAATGATTTTTTAGTAACTATAATTTCCCTTGGATTTTTACCCAAAATCATTGCTTGATAAAGATTATTTTTCAACTCTCTGACATTTATACCCAAGCCAGAAGATGCATTTCCTTGGGGATCCAAATCAACCAAAAGAACCCGCTTACCAGCAGTTGCTAAATAAGTGGTCAAATTAACAGCGGAGGTAGTTTTACCCACTCCCCCCTTTTGATTGACTAATGAAATTATTTTTGCCATAATTAATTATAGTATAACGTTATTTAATAATTTTGAAAAGAGGGTAACCTCTACGAAATACGAACACATACGAAATTACGAATTTATTGTAACATTTATACATTCACAGGCGAAGCCGAAGAAACAATAATATTTGACTAATCACATAAATTTCGATAATATCAATAATGTTCATGATAGAATTTTCTGTCCAAAGCAGAAGAACATTGGAATAATTAAGTACCTAAAAAAATTTGTTAAAATATCGCCCGGATGGCGAAATTGGTACCCGCCCGCCACGCAAGCCAAGCAAGTAGTCTTGCTGGCGTTGCGGGCAGGGACGCGCACGACCATGTTTTACACATATGTCCTAAAAAGCAAAAAAGATAATGACTTATATATAGGCTTCACGGAAGATTTGAAGAAGAGATTTGACGAGCATAACTGTGGACTGGTAAAATCAACAAGTAGCAGAACACCACTTGAGTTAGTTTATTACGAAGCTTGTCTTAGCGAAAAACTAGCAATAGCGAGAGAGAAATATTTCAAAACTGGATTTGGAAGAAGGTTTTTAAAAAATAGAATTTAAAAGTATTTTGAAAATTTATAAAATATCGCCCGGATGGCGAAATTGGTAGACGCGCACGACTCAAAATCGTGTGGATTTATTCATGAGAGTTCGAGTCTCTCTCCGGGCACAATTAAAAAGTGGATTTATCCATAAGAGTTTTTACCACGCTGAATAACTGTGGCGCCTAGTCTGACAACTAGGCCCCGCCTGCCATCGCATTGAACATATTTATTTAATATGTATTATTTATTTTTCTCACAATCATTTTACAAATATATTCTAAGTAAGGCATTGCGGGCAGGTCTCCAGACACACTTAAAAATACAATCTTTTAGTTAAGGTTGTTTTTTGTTTTTAAACTTGACTTTACCTTAAAATATCAATAAGCTTTAATAACCTAGTTCCTAAAGCCAACCATATCCATAAATATATTTACAAAAACAGGAGGAAATCAACATGAGTAAAATAACCTTCGGAAAACTGCGAGGTGGTGAAAAATTCAAACTTACCAATGACCCCCACTCTCCAATTTGTATGAAATTAAAGTTATCAGCAGCTGACTACATCTCTTTTGCAAGCATAATAAAAAAATGGAAACAGCAGGAAAAATTTGATAAAACACTATATCCAATTGCCATAAATTCTTCCCCACTTACAGCGGTAACACCTGATGGAGAGTTATTACGGATAGGGAACAAAGTTGAAGTATTCAAAGTGGAATAGCGAAATGCTAAACAGATTTCAAAAGGAGCATGGGAAAATATTCCCAAGCTCCTTTTTTACTTGACTCCCTCCTTATTACAGATAAATAATTAGTATTGAGGAACCGCCTTCATGTTATTAATTATATTGTTATTTTCGATAACTATGCTTTCTTTATCACAATTTCTTCCTGCATTATGCTGAAACCATTTCGAATTGTCGTAATAACCATATCTATTATTCATTTCGGTCTCCTGAGAATTAAGAGAAAATTCTGCACATAACTCAAAATCTCCTTTTGTAACCTCGCCACTTTTATATGACTTATTAATCACCCTATATTCATAAAGAGCATCAGTTTCGGGATCTTTGCTCTGGCTACAATGGCCATAAGCAGAATCTTCCAGTAAAACAGCTAATGATTCCGGCATGGCTTTATGCTCATTTGCGTAAGAACTTATACAATTAGCTAAATTTTGCAAATCCTGAGCGCGCGTATTGTCAAAACTTCTCATCCTTTCAGTTTTTGGCGAGCCGCTTGCCATAAACCCCAAAATTATAGAAACAACCACCACTCCCGTTACTGCCCAGCCAAAAATAACAAAAACTTTTCTCGGTATATCTTTTTTATATTGAACCTTTTTTCTTTCCATAAAATAAAATCCAAAAACTCCTCCAGCAATCATAAATATAGTTAAGGCTTTTAAGAAGAAACGAATTGTGAGCTCGCCTTGAAGCATACTAAAAATTACCACAATTAAATCCCCCACTATTGTAATAGCTGATACAAGCAAAACCAAATAAGTAATCCACTTAGTAAGGAGGGATTCGACTTTTCCTTCATCTTCTCTAAATCTCTTAAACCAAAATCGCATCGCAAGATAATACAGAGGAAAACTGATAATTAAAGCAGCGATAGAATAATGAATCGTCTCTGAAGACATAGCCCCACTTCGATAATAATTATTTAATTTATCCTGAAAGAAATAATTAATCACTCCATAAAGCAACATGCCCAAAGAAGTAGCAAAAATTCCCAAAAGAATGAAAGAGAAAAAATTCGCAACTATTTCAACCGTTGTTGATTTTTTACTAAAAGCTGCTTGCACATTTCTTGCCGGCACCGGTACCCCGTATTTTGCGAGTCCTGTAGCATAAGCACTATCCACTTCTTCTTCCGACCACCCAACTGAGCGAAGCTGCTTTTTTATTTCATCGTGAGAGATGCCGGTCTGAATTTTACCAACTATATAATCAATAAGTTCCCGAGATTCATTTTTTGTTTCATTTTCCATATTTTAATATTTTTATTTTATCTAATTATACATTATAATAATATCATAAAAGAAACCTTAATAATATATTCTTAAAAAGCAAAAAAAATGACACATCGACTGTTTGAAATTATTCAAAGCAAAGGAATTAAATTTAAAACCAAACTTATCTTCACTATAGAAATTCTAGTTATTGCCATAACTATAATTTGCGGATTACTAGTCTATAATCATACTCAAAACTTAGTTCGTGAAGTTCTTCGAAATAAACTTATTGCAATTGCATCCACTGCTGCTCACACCATAGATAGTTCGAAAGTCAAAGAAATTCAATCCCAAAGAAATGGCGAGAGTCCCATCCATTTTGAAATAAAAGAAAATTTAAAAAATATAGTAGCCAGTGATGAAAACATTGACTCGACCTATATAATGGAAAAGTCGGACAACGAAAATATTTTAAAATTCTTAGTTGATTCAGCTGAGACTGAAGATCTCAATGAAAATGGAATAATTGAAGATGACGAAAAAGAGGCAGCCCTGGGGGAGGAATTTGACATATCCAGCTTTCCTGAAATGAAAAAAGCTTTTGAGCAAAAGACCGCCGACTATGAAACAGCCTGCGATAAATGGGGTTGCTGGTTAAGCGGCTATGCTCCTATTATCGATGAAAATAATAATCCGATAGCTTTAATAGGAGTAGATATTTCAGCCGATCAAATTGTTGCTCATGAAAAAAAGATGAAGCTTTCTATTTTTTTAATTTTAGGAACAATACTGACATTCTTTCCAATTTTTCTTTTTTTCTACCTTAGACACACCCTTAATCCCATCACAGAAATTGCTCAAGATATAACAAAATTTAGTGGAAATTTATCAACCAGAATACACATGGACAGAAAAGATGAATTTGGATTGATTGCTGATAATTTTAACAAAATGGCAGACGAATTAACTGACTTGGTAAAAAACATGGAAGATAAAGTGACCAAAAGAACCATGGAAATAGCCAGCCAAAAAAACCAAATTGAATCTGAAAAGAATAAAACAGATTCTATTTTAAAAAGTATTGGAGACGGAGTTTTTGTAATAAACACTCATTTGGAGATAACCATGTTCAATAAAACCTCGGAATCAATAACGGGATATTCTGCCGAGGAAGCTTTGGGTAAAAAGTATTACGAAATACTCCAATTTTTCAGTGATTCTGACGAGACAAAAAGAAACGACGGATTCATAAAAGAAGCTATCAAAACAGGGACAATTCATGAAATGCCCCCACACACGTTGCTAATAAATAAATTCGGTCAAAAAATTCCTGTCGCAGATAGTGCCTCTCCCCTTAAAGATAAGGAAGGTAAAGTTATCGGTTGTGTAATAGTTTTTAGAGACATTGCTCATGAATATGAAATAGATAAGGCCAAAACAGAGTTTGTTTCTTTGGCTTCTCATCAATTGCGAACGCCTCTTTCTTCTATAAATTGGTACGCCGAGATGCTTTTAGCGGGAGATGCCGGAAAGATAAATTCTCATCAAAAAAATTATCTTCAAGAGATATATTATGGCAATCAAAGGATGATAGAACTTGTAAATTCATTGCTAAATGTATCTCGTTTAGAGATGGGAACATTTTTAGTAGAGCCCAAACAAACAAATATATTAAAAATGGCCGATGAGGTGGTTAAAGAATTAACTCCACGATCTTTAGAAAAAGATATAAAAATAAAAAAAGATTACGACAAAACTCTTCCAGAAATAAATGTTGATCCAAAACTAATGCGAATTATTTTTCAAAATCTTCTTTCTAATTCCATAAAATATACCCCCGCCAAAGGAAAAGTAGAATTAAAAATAAATCAAGATGCGCACAATCTAAATATTGAAGTAACTGATAATGGGATGGGTATCCCAGAAAGTCAAGCAACAAATATATTTTCTAAGTTCTTTAGAGCAGACAATGTTCGCCAGACAGAAACCGAAGGTACTGGCTTAGGGTTATATCTAGTAAAATCAATTATTGAACATTCCAAGGGAAAAGTGAGTTTCCAATCTATTGAAAATAAAGGAACTACCTTTTTTGTCTCCTTCCCTCTCTTGGGTATGCGACCAAAAAAAGGAACCAAAGAAATAAGCGAGGTTGTTTGTAAATTACAAAATAAATGCTAAAGCCAACATACTAACCTTTCAGCATGTTAACATATTAGCAAAGAACATTAGTTTTAAATGTCAAAATGCCAATTTCAAAACCTGTCCGAGGGCTTTGGTTTTTCTAGTTAACATAAAAGACGCAGCAGTGCTGCGTCTCTACAATAAGAAATATTTTTAACTTTT
>Ga0076244_140_pt1 | contig 7985 bp, 7 predicted proteins | sample RifGroF2_FD_67710 | JGI IMG/M metagenome (GOLD analysis project Ga0076244, IMG submission 67710) | Parcubacteria (Moranbacteria) bacterium GW2011_GWF2_34_56 | reverse complement strand
AAAACTGCCACACGTACTACTAAAATAAATAAATCTAACTCTCATCGCTAAAACTTTGTGTTCCGCATTCGCTCCATGACAAAGTTTCTTAACGCTCTTTTCGAGTTGATTTATTAAATTTTATCCGTAAAGTGTGGACTGTATCTGATGTGTATTTATTATGTATTTATGTTTTTTGATTTCAAAACCCATTTAAGGCAGGTAAAGTAAAAACCACCAGTAAACATGGCGGTTTTTATTATAAAGTATTTTTAAGCTTGGACTTTATTTATAGTGCGGATGCATCTGGTACAAACTTTTTTCTTTTGCCCGTCTCTTTTAGTAGCAATATTAGAATGACTTCGAGAGTGTCCTGATACGGTTCCTCTATTGCAGATATCACAAGTTCTACTCATGTATGTTACAGAACAAATAATTAACCACCGGTAATTTTCAGATGATTTATGTCCTTAGATTAGTTTGCTTATTTACAAGATTTAGATTATCATAATAAATGTATTTTGTAAAGTACGGATAGGTAATAAGTTTTAAATGTATTTTTTATGTCAGGAGAAATTATTTTAATTATATTTCAGGTATTTATCCTAGTTATGTCGGTAGTAATACATGAGGTTTCTCATGGATTTATGGCTCTTAGATTAGGTGATCCAACGGCCAAATATGCCGATAGATTAACTTTAAACCCGATTAAACACTTTGATTTATGGGGTTCATTTATCGTGCCATTTTTTATGATTGTGACCTTTAACTTTGGCTTTGGATGGGCCAAGCCGGTTCCATATAATCCATATAATTTAAGGGATCAGAAATTTGGACCAGCTTGGGTGGCGCTTGCTGGACCAGCCTCAAATATTATAACAGCTATATTTTTTGCTTTAGCTGCTAAAATTGTGCCATTGGGTCATGCAGTTAAATTAGCTATTGCTCAAAATATGTTTAACTTTAGCGAACTGAGCGTGCTTTTGTCTGGATCTTTTCCTGCTATATTCTTTTGGTTGTTTATGATGATTTTGGCTATAAATATATTTTTGGCTATTTTTAATCTTATTCCTATTCCACCTTTGGATGGATCAAAACTGTTGTTTGCTTTTTTTAATATAAGTGAAAAAAAGAAAATGGTGATGGAACAATACGGGTTTATCTTTTTGCTGTTTTTTATCTTTTTCTTTTCTGCTCCCTTGGGCTATTTGTTGAGTTTTGTTTTGTCTTTATTTTTTAAATACATAGTGGGGGTAACAATTTAGATTGAGAATTTGGGATTTTAGGGAATGTATGAATATAGAATTTGACAATATGGAAATTTAAAATTGGAAGAATTTCAAAAAGAAAACCCCTTTCAATCTTCCCCTTGAGTACAAGATGGAGAGGATAAAGTAAGAATTTGAAAATAAGAATAGTTCAAAGTAATTTTAAATATTTTTAGAGTTTAGCAAAATAATATGCAAGAAAACAATCAAGAGGAAAAGCTGGATATTTCAGTAGTAGTGCCGATTTTTAATGAAGAAGGAAATGTGGAAAAATTGCACCAGAGAATTTTAGAGGAATGTCAAAAATTAAATAAGAGATTTGAAATAATTTTTGTCGATGATGGTTCAAGAGATGCAACGGTAGATGCTTGTAGCAAATTAAGCCCTCTAAAGCTGATAAAATTTAGAAAAAACTATGGGCAAACCGCCGCTTTTGACGCCGGATTTCAGATGGCAAAAGGAGAGATAGTTATAACCATGGATGGGGATTTGCAAAATGATCCAGCTGATATTGGTAAGCTGTTGGAAAAAATTAATGAGGGATATGACGTGGTAAGCGGTTGGAGACACGAGCGCAAAGATTCTTTGAGTAAAAAAATCTTTTCTCGAGGAGCTAATCTTTTGAGAAAATTTTTCATCCAAGATAATATTCATGACAGCGGTTGCAGTTTAAAGGCATATAAAAGAGAATGTTTTAATGATTTGGAACTTTTTGGAGAAATGCATCGCTTTATCCCAGCTCTTTTGGAAATGGATGGCTTTAAAGTGGCAGAAGTAAAGGTTTCTCATCATCCCCGAGTAAACGGAGTGACTAAATATAACTGGAAAAGAGCTTTTAAGGGATTTGTGGATATGGCAGCTATTTGGTTTTGGCGCAAATATGCCAATAGGCCTCTGCATCTTTTCGGAGCTAGCGGTGTAATTCTTTCATTTTTAGGTGTGCTTATTTTGGTCTGGATGTTTGTAGAAAAAGTTTTTCTTGATCAGTCTATCGGCGAGAGAATTTGGCCAATGATTGGAGTGATGTTTGTCTTGGTGGGCTTGCAATTATTTATCTCGGGACTCTTGGCTGACATCATGGTTAAAAATTATTTCAAATCAAAAAATCATCGCGGTTATTATATTAAAGAAGTTATTAATAGCTAAAAAATACAGTCATCAGTCATTAGTCAAAAGTCATCTTTCATCGAAGGTATAAATTTTATAAGGTTTTTGAGATTTATAAGTTATGATCTCAATATAAAACTCAAGGAGTTTTTGTTTGACAAGTTATTACTTTTGCAGTATTATAATCAGAAATAAAATAGTACTTTTTTATAAGGGAGAGAGGATAGGCACATATCAACTTTGATAGAAGAGGAGAAGATCCATGCTTACATCAATCGGAAATTTTTTGGTAGAAAATGGTGACATTACTTCAATTAAGGTATTTAGCAGTGCTTTTATTATAGTATTACTCATTGTGCTTCTAGTGGCGTTGCTAAAGAGACTTGAATTCATAATGGCCTGGAATAAAATCAGAAAATCTCTCATTGACATAGTTAATGCTGAAGGGCTAAGAGTCTCTAATCTTTTGATCGAAATCGCAATGATTTCGGCCAAAGGGGATGGGGATACCGGAAAAAAAATTGGCATGATATTACAACAAATTATTGATATCAAAGATAGTCCCGAATTTTATACTAAGGTTCTGAAATTTATGGAGGGTATCAATGACAATAACCAAGAGATAAAATTAAATGGCGATTATGCTAGAGTGAGAAATTCGATTGAGTTAGCAATTAAATTGATAAAAGTGGTTCCTCAAGCAGCATTATTAGGTCGCAACGATTTAGCGGAAGTGAGGGCGTATCTTGATGGAAGCTCAGATAATCCTTTTGAGGGCAATGGTTTTCTCACAGATTTCCTGATTCTTGCTGAGGAAGTAATTGAGGCAAAAAAGAATATTGCGCGAGCAATAGCGCGTATTGAAAAAACCCTCTCGGATATAAAGCCCCAGGATGCTCCTTTCGAAGATGAAAAAATTGTGGCACATTAGGCATGATGCGTATAAGCTTTCTGATTAAATTTCGATCGGAAAGCTTATTTTATTTTTTGCTTGCTTATATGAAATAAAAATTTCTCCTCATCAAATGATGGTTGTTAGGTGTTGATGAAATTGTTATTAATTATCGTTTGATAGAGTAGTTGCAGCAGTATAAAATTTAGATAAAATAAAAATAAAATAAATAAAAAAATAAAAAGTGTGGATGTGGATAAGTTTAAAAAATGGCTTAAAATAAGGATTGACTCGGGGGCTTGCCACGTTTTTCTCTTGTGGTATAATTGCTTTGTAATACACAAGATGTAGTGTAAATGTTCATTTAAACATAAAAATAGCGAAATGGCAAGCGCGAAATATGCCAACTATTTAGCTGTTTAAATAAAAACAAAAATATGATTTGTCCAGCTTGTAATCACTCTGAAACAAGAGTGGTTGATTCTCGCGATACCAATGATGGTAGAGCCATAAGGAGGAGAAGAGAATGTGAAAAATGCAAAGAAAGATTTAGTACTTACGAAGAAGTGGAAATTACCAGATTATTGGTAATAAAAAGAAATGGAGAGAAGGAAGATTATAATCAAGAAAAAATAAGAAAAGGAATTGATAAATCTTTGGAAAAAAGGCCCATTACCGATGATCGCAAAGAAAAATTAATTAATGAAATAGAGCACCAAATTTATTCCAAGGGTAAGCAGGGAGAGATAGGTAGTAAAGAGGTAGGAAAGATAATTTTGGAAAAATTAAAAGAAGTAGACGATGTGGCTTATTTGAGGTTTGTAAGTGTTTATAAATCTTTTGGAAGTTTAAATAGTTTCGAGAAAGAGCTGGAAAAATTAAAGGATAAATAAAAAATTTAAATATATTAAATAAAAATTAATCTATAATTTTCTAAGAAAATAAATCTGCCTCGTAAAAATTAAATCGGCGAGATAATCCTTCTTCGCTAAAGCTACGACGAGACAAGGTAAAAAATAAAAAAAATATGGCTCAAAAGAAAAAAACAATAAGTATAAAGGGAAAGGCTGATAAAAAAGTAGAAGCAAAAAGAATAGATAGGATTATAAAAAGAAGTGGAAAAGTGGTGCCTTTTAATGATGAAAAAATTGTAAAAGCTATAGCCAAGGCTTTTAGCGAAACAGGAGAGGGTGATTTGAAAGATGCAGAAAAAGTAACTAAGAAAGTTGTGCAAGTTTTGAGCAAAAGTTTTCGCAAAGGTTATGTGCCGGAAATTGAAGAGATTCAAGATACGGTAGAAAAAGTTTTGATGATATTGGATTTCGAAGTAACTGCTAAAGCCTATATCCTTTATCGAGAGCAGCATCGCAAAGTGCGCGAAACCGAAGAAGCGTTGGATGAGGCGGTGGAATTGGTGGATAAGTATATCGATGAATCAGACTGGAGAGTAAAGGAAAATTCTAACATGGGATTTTCTTTGCAGGGACTTAATAATTTTATTTCATCAGCCGTGAGCTCAAAATATTGGATGAATAAAGTTTATACCAATAATATTAAAGAGGCGCATGAAGGTGGAGATTTGCACGTGCATGATTTGCAGATGGTAGCTGCTTATTGCTGCGGATGGGATCTGCATGATTTGTTGATTAGAGGTTTTGGAGGAGTGCCGGGCAAAGTTCATAGCGCTCCAGCCAAACATTTTAGAGCGGCTTTGGGTCAGATGGTTAATTTTATTTATACTTTGCAAGGAGAAGCTAATGGGGCGCAGGCTTTTGCTAATTTTGATACGTTGCTAGCCCCATTTGTTTATTATGATAAGTTGACATACAAAGAAGTCAAACAGGCGATTCAGGAATTTGTATTTAATATGAATGTACCAACTAGAGTTGGATTTCAAACACCTTTTTCAAATATTACTCTAGATTTGCAAGTGCCTTCAAACTATAAAGATGAATCAGTGATTATCGGAGGGAAGCCGATGAAGAAAAAATACAGCGCCTTTCAAAAAGAAATGAATATGATAAATAGGGCTTTCGCGGAAGTATTTACTTTTCCGATTCCAACTTACAATATTTCTAAAGACTTCAACTGGGATGATAAAGCACTGGAACCGATTTGGGAAATGACAGCTAAATATGGAATGCCTTATTTCGCTAACTTTGTTAATTCTGATATGAGTCCGGATGATGCCAGAAGTATGTGTTGTCGCTTGAGATTGGATAATAGAGAATTGCAAAAAAGAGGTGGGGGACTTTTTGGCGCCAATCCGATGACTGGCTCAATCGGAGTGGTAACGATAAATATGCCCAGACTTGGATATCTAGCTAAAGATAAAAAAGATTTTTTTGCTCAATTGGATAAACTAATGGATATCGCCAAAGAAAGTTTGGAGCTAAAGAGAGTTTTTATTGAAAAATTAACTGACGCAGGACTTTATCCTTATTCAAGACATTATTTGAAAGATATTAAAGCTAGGCGCGGGACTTATTGGGGAAATCATTTTTCAACTATTGGCTTAATAGGAATGAACGAGGCACTTTTAAATTTAATGGGTAAGAGTATCACAACTAAGGAAGGAAATCTTTTTGCACAAAGAGTATTGAATCATATGCGAAACAAAATGATAAAATACCAAAAGGAAACTGACAACATGTATAATTTGGAAGCAACTCCAGCTGAGGGAACTAGTTATCGTTTGGCTAATTTAGACCAAAAGAAATATCCGGATATTATTTTTGCCAATGATGAGTCTGTAAAAGCGGGAGCAGCTCAACCTTATTACACCAATTCCTCACAACTTCCAGTAGGTTATACGAGCGATATTTTTGAAGCTTTGGAATTGCAAGATAATCTTCAAACCAAATATACTGGTGGAACCGTACTGCATGGATTTTTGGGAGAAAAAATTAATGATACAGAAGTGGTTAAGAATTTAGTGAGAACTATCGCTACTAAGTATGCGCTTCCATATTTCACTTTTACGCCGACATTTAGTATTTGTCCTGAGCACGGCTATATCGCTGGAGAGCATCACACTTGTCCAAAGTGTAAGATTGTAAAAAAGAAGGAGGAGGTGAAGTTTGAAAAGGTAGCGTAAGGTGATACGAATGACGCGAATGAATATGCGAATTACGCAAATATGCGAATGATTGCGAGATCGGAATTTAGGAATTTGAGAATTTAGGAATGTAGGAATTTAAGAATATGTAAAAAAATAATAATTTCAATTACTACAAACTAAAAACTACAACCTAATTTGCTAGTTAGCAACAATTAATTGCTCCAAAAGAGCGTTTAAAATATTAAATAAAAAAAATAAAAAATAAGTTTATTGATGGCAATAATTAGTTTGCCATTAATGGGCAAAAAATATATGGAGGAAACTAAAAAATTAATTTGTCATGATTGTGGCAAGGAATTGGCAAAGGGTGATGAGTATGTTAATTATACTCAAGATGAAAAAAATTATTTGATAAAATGTCGTGAATGTTATGAAAAAAATGCAGTTATCGAAAATTTTCAACCTTGCGACGTTTATAGCAGGGTAGTAGGATTTCACACTCCGATTCAAAGATGGAATAAGGCAAAGTCTGCCGAATGGAAAGATAGAAAAACTTTTAAGGTAGAAGATTCTGAAGATAAGGATAAACCCAAAGACGGAGGTTGCTGCTAATTTTAAATTCGCAGTAAAATAAAGAGATAGTAGGGCGATTCTGATTTATCTGAATCGCCCTAAAAAGACCCAAAAATTTTCCAAATTAAAAACCTGTGAACTGTGAAAGTTATCAAAAATTTACCCTCTTGGATTATCCGGGGCGCATAGCCACTACTGTTTTTACAGTTGGCTGTAATTTTCGTTGTTCTTTTTGTCATAATCCAGAGTTGGTCCTAGGCTCACAATTTGTAGCTCATGGCAATGAAAATGAAAAGGAATTTTTTAAATTTCTCAAAAGTAGAAAAGGAAAACTGGAAGCCGTGTGCATCACGGGCGGAGAGCCGACAATTCAAAAAGATTTGATCGAGTTCATTGTTAAGGTAAAAAAAATGGGTTATCTGGTAAAACTGGATACTAACGGGATGCGCCCGGATGTCCTTAAAAAAGTTTTGGATATGAAGATTGTCGATTATGTGGCGATGGATATAAAAAACTCTCTGAAAAATTACGAAAAAACAGTCTGCACGAAAGTGGATTTGGAAAGAATAAAAATGAGCGCCGAGATGATAATGAATAGCAGGGTTAATTATGATTTCAGAACCACGGTAGTGCCTGGCATCCATAGCGAAAAAGATTTTGAAGAAATTGCCGAGTGGATAGGGGGAGCTAAAAAATATTTTCTTCAAAGATTTCGTGATATGAAAACGCTGGACAACAATTTAAAGGAAAAAATCAAAGGCAAAAAAATAGATTTAGAAAAAATTCAAAAGAAACTGAAGAAGCACTTTGGAGAAGTGGGGATAAGAGGGTAGAGATAATTTCAAATTCTCAATTTCAAATTTCAAATGAATGCTCAAATTAAAAAATAAATAATTATAAGGATTTAATTAAATTGCTTCCATCTTAAAGAGGTCCAACCTCTTTGGTTTTTAACCAGATAAACCACCGCCTTTAGGCGGTGTGTGCGTTTACACTGTAAGGCTTCGCCACCAAAGGTAAGTACTCTTAAAATTGCAAGAAGAATCTTTGTACTTGGATAAAAAAGAGAATAAATAAGAATACTCAAATAAAAATTTTTAAATAG
>Ga0076244_132_pt1 | contig 8593 bp, 7 predicted proteins | sample RifGroF2_FD_67710 | JGI IMG/M metagenome (GOLD analysis project Ga0076244, IMG submission 67710) | Parcubacteria (Moranbacteria) bacterium GW2011_GWF2_34_56 | reverse complement strand
TGAGAAACAATTAACCCCATCCAAAGAAAAACTGTTGGAACAAAAAATTTAATAAAACTTACCACCCACTCACCCTCACTAGCGGCTGCATCTCCTGCTCTCTCAAATATTAATATTGCCAAGTAAAAGAAAAACATCATTACCGGACCCATAAAAGAATATTTAAATAAAGCACTCCACCAATCATCCGCCATACTCTTAGTCCCAGGGAAAAAAGAAAATGCAAATCCTACCGGAGAGAGTATGACCAAGATGACAAAAGCCAACAATCTTATAAGCAAATTCGCCGCAAATCCCATAAGCGTTATAAAAACAATAAAAGTTAGCACTATACTTAAAAGCAAGCTTGCTGTTTTATTTCCTATGTCACTGGCCTCGCTTAATGCGTTACCCAGATCAGAAAAATCTCCAAAAGTCGCACTTGCGCTTTTAGTGCTACTGCTATCTATAAGAAAATACATTATAGAATTAGAAAAATCAATGATAAATAGTGATACTGGGTAACTAAAATTAACCAACAGTGCCATCACTATTAACATTATGATCATTTTTCTTAGATGATATTTTTCCACCTGAAAAATCGTAGCAAAAATAAATTTAAAGTATCTCTTACTATTACCCATCCCGCATAAACTCCCTTTGTGCCCACTAAAGCTTTAAAAAAATTTTCTTTCAATACCAAGTCCATAAGAACGCCCGCAAAAATAACCAACCTAGATAAAACAAACAAAACTCCTTCAAGCAACTTATTGATAGCCCACAATAAAGTGTCTCCCGCGCTGTCAGATACAACATCTACTATTTTTTCAGTAGTTGAGCCCTTGTAACTATCCAAAAAACTCGCCCTAGCAGCTTCCCAAAAACCCATATTTTCATACTGCGCGCTAACACTATTTATATGCAAACCGTAGGTTATGACCTTATGTTCTATTTCAAATCCTAGGGTTAAATTTAAAATCATCATTCCAAAAGAGATTTTTTAGAAAAATTTTTAACTGAGTTTTTTATTCCATTAAACAATCTTCCCACCATTAATTCGGAAGATTCTATGGAATTATTCTCATTTTTTTTCATCAATAAATGTTATCGATCCGGATGCAAGTCACAAGGGCTTGCCTTTATTTAAACCTTACATATTTTTCACATCTGAAAAAAGGCTTTATAAAGTTGAATCAAAAAAATAATTTTTGTATTTATTTGTACCTACTTCCCCCTCTCCCCCTGGGAGAGGGTTGGGGTGAGGGTGCATTAAGAAGAGTGTTGTGAATATTTAAAAAACCCAAACTCTACTTACCCAAACCATCTTTCTTATTTTATCATAAAAACAAAGAAAAAATAAGCACATCAAAAAGTAATATTTTTTCCTTGTTTATTATAACAGGAATTTTTAAATATACAAAATTTTACTATTATAAAAAAGTTATTAATAATTATTTTAATTTAATAACATTCTGTTCATTCTTCTTCTTAATCATAATAACACAGAACATATAAAAGAAATCCTATTTGCTTTACTTAAATTTTCAATCATGCTTTCTATATTTTAATAAAATGAATATGAGCCATCGAATATTTAAAATTCAATGGCTCAAAAAAGACAAAGCATTAATTTGTTGCGGCCAGTACCCCTCCTTGGGCCTTGTGGTTATCGGAAAAGGTTGCTCTGCAATATCCCCAATATCCCAGTCCCAAAGAAAACACAAACAGGGAAAGCGCTACGCTAATCATAGCCGCAAACCCACGTGGATTATTGAGTCCCCAAAGATTAAACAATGCCCCCAAGGTAATCCATAGTCCCAATACCAGAAATATCGCCCCAATAACCACAATCGTTATTCCTGATTTGGTCTTTTTTCCTTTTGGAAATTTCTTATTTAATCCCTTGGTGAAAAATACCAGAAATGCCACAGAAAGCAGCAGGCCGATAATCCTGAGCACCTGAAATGCGGCTTGTCCAGCACCCCCAAAGGCAACTTTTGTATAAAAGGATGCTGAGGTAAAAGCCATTGATAAAATCAATAATACTATTCCAATGACAAACATGGGTCTTCCATTGCTTTCCTTGGTATTCATGGCAATCTCCTCCAGGCTAATTTTGCTCTTATTGAAAAGAACCAACACTCCGCTCTTTTCTGTTTTTATTCTATTTTTAGAGTTACATAAAAAATCATTTTTGTCAACAATAATTTTTTTCAAAAATAGCAATGCCCACGAGCATATGGCGACTTTTAGAATAAATTAGATGATTATTTTGTGTTTACATAATTGGAATCACCTTTATTTGTGTAGCATCAATAATACTCTTTGCAAATTTAAAAAACAGCAAAAAAAGAAATTTAATTCTTTTTTTGCTGACAATAATTCTTTTGATCTAACTAAAACTTAGCAAATTTTCAATTGAGCTATATGCCCCCCTTTATTGATTTAACTTCACTTATTGCATAAGTAATTGGATACTCTTTTCTCGCTTCACGGCCCCTACCTCGAGAGGGTTCTATTTTACGCACTTTTTTAACAACGAAATAATCGTCTCCAACTTCGATTATTTCATCATAAGAAATATCCTCAAATCGTGGCGATGTGATATGCTCCCCACATTGAACTTCTAGTTTTTTTCCCATTAGTTCCTTTAGTTTATTTCTCATGCTTGACATAGCGAATCTCCCTTTTGGTTGAATTTGAATAACTAAGCTCCAACATTGTAGAACAGCCTATAATATAACACTCTATAAAAAAGTCAAATTTTTTAACCCCATAAAAAATCCCCACATTCACAGACACACTAAATTAAAAAAACAGCTTCTTTAAAAGAAAGCTGTTTTTGTGCTCATTCTTAAAATTGAAAGTTAATTATCCTTATTTCATTTTGAATTTAAAATCTTCTCCAATCAAATTTGACATTTGGAATTTGACTTTAGAATTTTAATAAATGTATCCCTTTATTACCCTATTGCTAGTTGAGATTGTTCGCTTACTTGTTTTAGCCCAGCCTTTATAATTCATTTCTGAAATAGTAATAGTTCCCTTGCCCACAGATTCAACAATCGCCACATGCCCCCACCAAGATTCAGAGCTAACCATGATTGCCCCCACAGCTGGAGACTTTCCGGTTTTATAACCTCGAGCCTTAGCATTATAAAGCCAAGTTCCAGCATTTCCTCCCCATGGCACATATCTTTTTTGCGCCACATACCAAGTACAATACCCATAAGGAAATCTATGTCCGGTTCCCGCTTTACCATCTAATTTCTTAGTTCCGGAGACCTTAGGATCTCCGCCAACAGGAGTGGCATAAGATCTTCTATCGATCCCAGCTGAATCATCAGTGGTAGCTGGAACGGGAATTTCTTTTTGCCCGCCAGGAATAATTATTTCCTGTCCTTCTTTTATTTCTCCATTGGCTGGAATATTATCATTAAAAGATATAATTTTTTCTCTTTCTGCCTTAAAATCTTTCGCTATTTGGTCCAGACTCTCCCCTTTCTTTACCACATGAGTTAATCCTGCTACCGGCAAGATAAATATTTTATCCCCAGGCTGTATCTCATCAACATTTTCAATGTCATTAGCCCATAAAATAGTATTGGTAGTTATTCCAAATTTTTGCGCGATATTGCTAACCGTATCTCCATTTTTCACCAAATATACTTCTACACCACCATCTTCTTCGGGATCTTTTAAAACTGGACTGGATGGGGCGCTTATGATTTTTCCATCCACGGCCATAATCTGATTTAAATCATCTTCTTTGAACTCTGGATTAACAGCTTTGCTAGCTACGGAAATTGGATTAAGTAGAGCTTTTTTACTATTTTCCGCTTCAATGGCCATATCATTTTTTACAGTATGGTATTCGCTCTTCCATTGACCAGTTAAAAAACTGCTTGATTTGCCATTAGCAGCCATATTTGTGGCCGTAACTAGCATTGCCCCAGAAACAACCACTGCCAAAGCAGAGTACTTTCTGAAAAGATGTAATAATTTAATAGTTCGATGCTCTTTTATAAAAAGAGCAAACTTTTTTTGTAAGCTGTAAAGCTCTGTTTGGAAGTTTTTAGTTTTCATTGGAATTTTTTCAAAAAATTCCTTAATTCTTGTTTTACAAATAAACAAAAACCTTTCTCTTGGTCCATATTCTTAGAATTTTGCAACAAAAAAGCAACCTTCATCAAATCTGGACCCTAATTTTTATGCTTACACCATTATATTATCATTACTCGCCGAAGTCAACGAACTTATCCACAGATTATTAACAGAAAATCATATAATCAAAATGTTCTAGTTATAATAATTGTCAAGATTTATAATAAAAATAGTTTATAAAATGAGAGGGATAAGTCATCAAGTCAAAAGTCATTAGTCATAAAAAGTTAAAATTCATTTTGATAACCGATTGCTGATGACCAATGACTGTTTACTTAATTGTTTTAATACTCTCTTGTTTTAATGTTTTCATGCTGTTTTGCTTTCATGTTTTATGTTAAAATGTATTTATGGCGCAAAATGATTTAAAATCACTAAAAAACGACTTTCTCGACTATCTGGAGATAGACTTAAACAGATCCTCAAAAACGATTGAGAATTATAATCATTATCTTAATCGATTTTTGGATTTTTCCAAGATAAATCACCCAAAAGATATAAATTTAAATTTAATCAAAAAATATCGTTTATATCTCAACCGTCTAGAAGACAAAAAAAGAGGAACTCTTAAGAAAGTAACCCAAAACTATCACGTTATTGCTTTACGTAACTTCCTTAAGTACTTAGCCAAACAAGACATTGTAACTCTTTCAGCCGAAAAAATAGATGTTGGCAAGAACCTCCAGCAAGAAATGATTTTCCTCAGTTTTGAAGAAATAGAGAGAATAATAAATGAAGCTAACGGAAAAAGCCTAAAATCTCTAAGAGATCGCGCTATCTTAGAAATGCTTTTTTCGGCCGGACTTCGAGTTTCAGAGCTTTCTTCGTTAAATATTGAACAAATAAATCTCCGAACTCAGGAGTTTAGTATCATTGGAAAAGGATCAAAAATGAGAGTGGTTTTTATATCTGACTCAGCCAAGGGTGCTCTAGAAAAATATCTTTACCGCAGAACAGACATAGATCCGGCTTTATTTATCAGAACCAACAAGATCGGCTTTAAAAAAGAAGATGATCTCCGCCTAACCCCTCGCTCCATTCAAAGAATAGTAAAATTTTATTCCAAAAAAGCTGGCATCATCAAAGATGTGCATCCTCATACTTTTCGCCACAGCTTCGCCACTGACCTGCTAGCTAATGGTGCAGATATTCGCAGTGTTCAAGCGATGCTAGGTCACGCCTCTATAGCAACAACTCAGATATATACCCATGTCACCAATAAACAACTTCGCGATATTCACAAGAAATTTCATCGAAAATCAAACCAACATTAAAGCATAAAAACATTAAAACAACATCATGCAATCGGGTGACTTTAAAAATCAATTAAAAATAAAAATGGATAACTATGTCCATTTTGTATACAAAATAACCAAAGAATTTCCCAAAGAAGAATTATATGGAACAACTTCTCAGTTTCGTCGAGCAACTTTATCTATAATACTTAATTATATAGAAGGTTACGCTCGCAAAAGACCTGCGGTACAATTAAATTTTTTTGAAATATCTTACGGCTCTTTAAAAGAATCTAAATACTTATTATATTTTTCATTAGGAGAAAATTTTATAGATAAAACTCAACATGATATCGGAATGAAAATGTCTGACGAAATAGGCGCTATGCTTTGGACTGAAATAAGAAATCTAGAAAAACGCTGCAAATCAAATAATTAATTTAAATTTATCTTATTGTTTTAATATTTTATGTTTCAGTGTTCAATTGCTTTAATGTTTTAATGTTAAATTGTTTTAATGAATAACTCTATGAACCTACTTAAAGATCTCAACCCTTCCCAAAAAGAAGCCGTCACCACCACCGATGGACCAGTTTTAGTTATTGCAGGCGCTGGCAGCGGCAAAACTAAAACTCTTACTCACAGAGTTGTTTATCTTATTCAAGAAAAACACATCAAACCGCATAATATTCTAGCTGTAACTTTTACCAACAAAGCTTCCATGGAAATGAAAGAAAGAATAATGAAGCTCCTAAAAGAAAGTAATCAAAATTTGTCGGGCTTCCCTCATATCGGAACTTTTCACAATATCTGCGCCAAAATATTGCGCAAAGAAATTGACAAATTGGGATACAAAAAAACTTTTAATATTTTTGATGACCAAGATCAGCTCGCTTTAATAAAAAGAATTTTTAAAGACTTGGAAATAAATAAAGACCAATTTAATCCGCGTGGTATATTAAGTGTCATATCTAAAGCCAAAAATGAACTTCGCGATGCGGAAATGTTTGAATTAAATATAAGCGGATATTACGAAGAAATTGTTTCCAAGGTTTACAAAAAATATCAAAAAGCGCTAAAGGAAAACAACGCTCTGGACTTTGATGATTTGATTCTTCTAACTGTCACTATTCTCGAAAAGTTTCCCGACGTTTTGAATTACTATCAGGAATTATTTAAATATATCATGGTCGATGAATATCAGGACACCAATCATGCTCAATATAAATTAATTAACTTGCTCTCTTCTAAACATAAGAACATTTGGGTTTGCGGGGATGATTTCCAGGCCATCTACGGTTGGCGCCAGGCAGATATAAAAAATATTTTAAATTTTGAAAAAGACTACCCGCAAACCAAAGAAATTAAGCTTGAACAAAATTATCGCTCAACTCAAATTATTCTTGATGCCGCAGCTGAAATTATTGCCAGAAATATAAATCAAAAAAATAAGAAAGTTTGGACCGAGAAGAAGGGTGGTCATCTTATCACCTCTTTTGAAGCTTCAGATGAAAAAGAGGAAGCTCAGTTTATTGCCCGAGAAATAAAAAAAATTATATCGAATAGTTCACAGTCAACAGTTCACGGTTCACAGGCAAATAAAAAATTATCCCCCACTGTGAACCAAGAACTAGGAACTAAGAACTACAAGGATTTTGCCATTCTCTACCGCACCAACGCCCAATCGCGAATCATTGAGGATTATCGCATTATCGGAGGCATAAAGTTCTATCAAAGAAAAGAAGTAAAAGATATTATCGCATATCTTCGTATTATCCAAAACCCCAATGATTCTATTTGCCTAGAAAGGATAATCAATGAGCCCAGGCGGGGAATTGGCAAGGTTACTTTGCAAAAATGGCTTTCTTTTGCCCAAGAAAAAAACATCAATCCAATTGAAGCCGGATTACTTTTAAAAAATGAAACTTTTTTGAATAAAAGCAAAGTTCTGGCCGAATTTGTTAATAAAACTGCTGAGCTAAGAGAAGAACTAAATTTATCTCAATTGATTCGTAAGATTTTTGAGCTTTCCGGATACAAAAAAATGTTAGCAGATCTTCAAGAAGAGGGTGAAATAAAAGCTGAAAATATTAAAGAACTTTTGAGTGTGGCTAAAAAATATAAAGATGATTTAGCCCTAGACTCCATTGATCCATTTTTAGAAGAAGTCGCCTTAGTTTCTGATACTGACAAAATCGATCAAGATCAAAATTCTGTTCACCTAATGACACTTCATAGCGCCAAAGGTCTTGAGTTTCCAGTAATTTTTATTGCTGGACTTGAAGAAGGAATCTTGCCTCATTCCAGAAGTATGCTTAGCCACAGAGAGATGGAGGAAGAAAGAAGGTTAATGTATGTGGGCATTACTCGAGCCAAAGAAAAAGTTTATCTGCTTTTTACCAATCTGCGCACCATTTTTGGCTCCACGCAGGCCAATCCGCCTTCCAGATTTTTAGATGATATTCCAGCTCACTTAATGGAAAATTGCAAAATTAAAGAAACTTTCTTGGAATCAATTTTTAAAAGCAAGGGTGATAAAATTCTTTCTAAGGAAAATCTCAAATTTAAAGATGGTGAAAAAGTTTCCCATTCTGAATTTGGCGAAGGCATCGTAATTTCTGCTGATAACGACACGATGACGGTGGTTTTCAAAAAAGCTGGCATCAAAAAACTTTCTACTTCCTACGCCAACCTCAAAAAACTTTAACCCCCCGCTTCTCTCCTCTCCCTCTTGCCTGCCCCGTTAGATATTATTCTGACTGGGGTACTCAAGGGGGAGATAAAGAGGGGGTTTCTTTAATCACATATACTAAAAAATATTTACAAACGTAGAGACGCCCCGCCGGGGCGTCTCTTTTATAATTCTCAATTAAATTCTATAATTAAAATATAAACGATATAAAATAATTATGTTTTTATTCGTAAATTCGTATAAATTCGTAATTCGTAGGAAAATGAAAAATCATTCTAATACTAAATTAAAAAAACAATTTGGCGTCCCGAAATTTCGCACCCCTTCCCCTTTTCAAGCTAAGGTTTTTGCGGTGGTTAAAAAAATTCCCAAAGGAAAAACTCTGACTTACAAAGAAGTGGCTCAGAAGATAGGTTCTCCTACGGCTTATCGCGCCGTCGGTAATGCTCTTAATAAAAATTGTTTTAAGGATGTGCCTTGCCATCGCGTTATCCGTTCTGATGGTAAAATCGGCGGATTTAAC
>Ga0076244_126_pt1 | contig 8641 bp, 7 predicted proteins | sample RifGroF2_FD_67710 | JGI IMG/M metagenome (GOLD analysis project Ga0076244, IMG submission 67710) | Parcubacteria (Moranbacteria) bacterium GW2011_GWF2_34_56 | reverse complement strand
CCGATCCAATTGGAAACAATCACAAAAATAAAGATAGTTGCCACATATGGGAAAAACTTTTTACTCTGCTCTCGATTGCCAGTAACGCTGTCAGCCAAATTTAAAAGAGCTTCCAGTATTGCCTCAACAATGTTTTGAAAGCCCTTAGGTTTTTTGGAAAGATTTTTTTGTAAATATAATGAAGCTAAAATTATAATCGCACTGACAATAATAGTTGTCAAAACAGAGTTAGTAATTGGAAAACCAAAAACGGTTGTTATTAATTCTGGTACTAAAGAAATTTCCATAAAAAAATAAGCTCTATTTATTATTATCAATAATGTCTGTCGTTTTTTTATAAACCCAGTAAGTGGAAACAATAATAGAAATAATTATTCCCAAGAGTAAAAACCAAGGGGATGAATCAAGCTTTTTGTCTATTAACCTGCCAATCAACGCAAGAACCACAATCGGAATAGCCACCATGTAACCCAATTCAAAGGCCAAAGAAAAAACAGACACTTTATTAGTCTTATCTTTTTTCATCTTAATTATTTCTTTTTAATTTTCTCCAAACATCCTATATTGTATTATCAAATAGCAAAAAAGTCAAATTTCGGTGATCTCTACGAAGTACGAATTGTACGAAATTACGAATCCATTAACCCCATCTCTCTCCTTGGGAGAGGGTTGGAAGAGGGAAAAATCAGCACCCCCTCTCCCCCTTGTACTCAAGGGGGAGAATTAGAGAGGGGGTTTCTTTACTAATATACCAATCTTACATAAATCATTTTTAAAAAGGGTTTAGGTTTCAATATGTTTATATTTTGTTATTTTTAAAATAAAACAGCGGAGAAATGCCTTCACTTCTCCGCTATTGAAAAATCTACAATATTTCATCGAGGAACAATTACCACCTTCAAAATCCTTCCTATTTTTTCATTATCTTGAACATCTGAGAGATCGCTTACCAGTTCAAAGCCATGTTCGGCATCTCTCTCATATTTCTCAAAAGAAAAAATACACTTATATTCATCCTCCAATACTACAAAACCACCACTTAAATCTTTTTTGTCAAAATGTAAATCCTGGATCTTCATCGCTATATTAAAGAAAAACCTATTATCCCGAATATCCTTGGCAAACTTTAAGCGCATTAAACCACATCCCGAAATTTTCGGAAAGATGATGCTAATGTAGCCAGTGTAATTTCTTTGATTAACTGGGTAAAGAACTTTTCCATCATGCAAGCTTTGTAAGACCGCTTCTTGGAAATTTTTTTCACAAAAAATTAATCCTGCTTTCCCATTGAAACCATTTGCGTATCCATTTCTGCCTCCATTTGTTAAAATTCTGAAATCAATATCTAGATTTACCATAATAACTATCAAATTTAATAGCTATTCATCATTACAAAAATAACCAAAAAAGTCAAATAAAATTCAGTAGTTAATAACTTGTAATTAGTAATCAGTACCTTATAAAATAAATTGTTATACTTGCTGTATTGTTAAATTGTTTTAAATATTTTTCCCAACTCTTTAACTCGTTAATACGTTAACTAATTTAAAAATAAAAAAAACTCCCCTATCTCTAAGAGAGTTTTTTCAATTTCAACATATTCTTCATTTAAAACATTCCGGGCATACCACCTCCGCCCATTGGCGGCATTTGAGCATTTTTATCGGCTGGCAAATCTGTCACCACTGCTTCAGTCGTAAGAAGCATAGCTGAAACAGACACAGCATTTTCCAAAGCAGTTCGAGTTACTTTAAGCGGATCAATTATTCCAGACTTTATCATATCATCCTCAAATTTATCAGTCTTAGCATTGTATCCATAATTAACTTTATTGTTTTGAACTATTTCGTTTAGTACAACTGCTGCTTCTCGCTTACCTGCGTTAACTACAATTTGTTTTAATGGTTCATTTAAAGCTTTAAGCAGAGTATTGTAACCAGCTTGATATTCATAATCACCGCTAATTTTTTTAGTAGCCAAACTAGACACTGCCTTTACTAAAGCGGTACCACCTCCAGCTACTATTCCCTCAGCCACCGCCGCGCGAGTTGCAGCTAGGGCATCATCCATTTTATGTTTCAAATAAGTTTGCTCGGTTTCAGTTACGGCTCCCACCTTAATCACAGCCACTCCACCAGCCAACTTTGCCATTCTTTTACTTAATTTATTTTTATCAAATGAGCTTTCTGATTTTTCGATCAGTTTTTTAATTTGAGATACCCTTTCCTCGATTTTGCTCTTCTTACCTTTTCCGCCTACGATAGTTGTATCATCTTTAGAAGAAATAACTTTTTGCGCCTCACCCAAATCACTCAATTCTATGGTTTCAAGTTTCATTCCCTTTTCTTCGCTAATTACTTGAGCGCCAGTTAATACGGCAATGTCCTCAAGCATGTCTTTTTTGGATTCTCCAAATTCAGGTGCTTTGATAGCTAATACATTTAGCACTCCTCTAAGTTTATTTACCACCAAAGTAGCCAAAGCTTCTCCGCTTAAATCTTCTGATATGATCACTAAATCTTTAGTACCCGATTTAGTAAGTTTTTCTAAAATTGGAAGAATTTCAGAAATTGAAGAAATCTTTTTATCTGTTATCAAAACCGGAGCATCTTTAATCTCAGCTGTTTGATTTTCAGAATTAGTAATCATGTAAGCAGAAATAAATCCCTTATCAAACTTCATTCCTCTTACAATTTCCTTGGAAATTCCGAAGGTTTGTGATTCCTCAACTGTTATCACTCCGTCTTTGCCCACTTCTTCCATTACCCCAGCAATCATCTTTCCCATCTCTTCACTCTCAGCTGATATTGTCGCTACTTGCGCAATCTCCTCGCGAGAAGTAAGTTTTTTGGAATTCTTTTTTAAAATATTTATCACATCATTTTTAGCATCTTCCATTCCTTTTCTGATTCCCACTGGATTAATTCCAGTTTCCACATATTTTAAACCTTCACTGATCAAAGCTTGAGTAATCACAGTTGAAGTAGTTGTTCCGTCTCCGGCAGCATCATTAGTTTTGTCTGCCACTTCTTTAATTAAAGAAGCGCCTACGTTTTCAAATCTATCTTCCAATTCTATTTCTCTGGCAATACTCACTCCGTCATTAGTAATGGTCGGCGTCCCAAAACCTTTATCCAAAATAACATTGCGTCCTTTCGGTCCCAAGGTTCCTTTTACCACATCAGCCACCTGATCAATCCCAGCTTTAATTTTTTTTCTTGCATCTGCATCGTACTTAATTTGTTTGCTCATGATGATTTAAGTCGCCTATCTACTCTAATCTGTCTCGAATAATCTCGAATTTGATTAGAGATAGTAAGCGAAATATTTAATGATGATTTATATTTGTGAAAATTAGTGAAAAGATTCGTGCAGATTAGTGATTTATATTATTAGCACTCTCCTCCCCCAACTGCTAATTAGTTTATTAAATTTTAAGCAAGTAGTCAAGATTTTGTTTGCGGATATTGACACCCAGAACTTTGAGTCAACAAGCTTGTCATTTCAACTGGATAAATTTTTGTACTCAAAAATTTAGAAATGGAGAAATCTAGTAAGAATAAAACGATCACCAGTAAAAAAACAAGGGTAATTTCACGCTTGCGCAAAATTACCCACTCATATACACCATAATAACTAATTATTAGAATACGGCCGTATTTTAATAACTAGTTTTTTGAGAACACTCACTTATAGGCACAGAAATATTGAATATTTTTTCAAAAAATCTTACAAAAATACTCTTACGCTTTATGCGCCTTGTTTTTTGAGGAATGATTTGCCCTTCCACTTTTGTGATTCGAATAGAAATCTCTTCATCCCTAATTCCTCGCCAATATTCGTCCGAAAATCTATTACTGCAATATTTTAAAACTCCCCCTCTGTTTTCAAGTCTTATGTGGGATGCGATATGATTCTCGTCACCAGTCCAACCCGCATGGACACCTCCCTCCTCATCAACAAAATTTGTTTCCATCGCCTGACTGATAAATAAATTTCCATTCTTATCTTCGTAAATCACAGCAATTTGATAACCCTTTTCATTTTTCAAAGTATTGGTTATGAGATCATAACAAACACCTTTTGTTTTCTCAATTATCCATGGCATAATTTTTCCTCCCGATTTATTAGCGATTAAAATACATTTTTATCCAATAAAAAAATATTTTTTAAATAACTCAAAAAAATTATCTTAAGAAAAAATTCAGATATCCAAAATTTGCTCAAGACACTACATTTAAGGTATTGAATTTAAAAGAAATAGTCAAGGTTGTTTGTAAAGACGCCGATTTATCACAGTCGTTCGCGAAACGACGTGATTTATCGCGTCTCAAATCTCAAGTATATATTTTTTAGACGTGATAAATCACGTCTCTACTCTGTATATAAATTTATAACAACTTGAAATTTCATATTTCAGTCATTAGAAATTTATTGGAAATTTTTAATTTTTCATTTTTAATTACTAATTACTTACCCTCCTATCTTAAACTCCACCACTTCCCCATCTTGCATAATATAATCTTTGCCGACTTGTTTAACTTTCCCAGCTTCTTTGGCTTTACTCATTGAGCCGTATTGGATAAGCTCATCCCAAGCAATTACATCGGCACAAATAAATTTATTTTTAAAATCATTGTGAATCGCAGTACCCGCTTCTGGAGCAGTGGAGCCTTTTTTGATGGTCCAAGCCCGAGTTTCTTTTTCACCGGTAGTTAAAAAAGTTATTAATCCCAAAAGCTCATAAGATTTTTTGATTAATTCGTCCAAGCCGGTCTTTAATCCCAACTCTTTAATTTCTTCCTTAGTCATTTGTTCTAACTCTTCTTCGATTTTGATATCAATTTTAATATGCTGTTTTGCCTCTAATTCAGGTGCTAATTTTTCATCCAAATCAGAAACATTGTAAACATATAAAAAAGGTTTAATAGTAAGCAAAGATAATTCTGTCACAGCTATTTTTGTCATCTCGTCTTTCATATCAAATTCAATTTCATTGGCAAGCTTACCTGAAGATAATGCGGCTTTTATTTTTTCATTTACCGCTAGCTTGGCAACTGATTCCTTATCTCCTCTTTTGGCATCCCGAGCAAGTCTTTCAATTCTTTTGTTTACTGTTTCAAGATCCGCCAGAGCCAGTTCGGTTTCTATTACTCCAATATCTCCTAGCGGGTCAATTTCATTGTGCACGTGAATAATAGTATCGTTTTTAAAAACTCTCACTACCTGCAAGATTGCGTCCACCTCTCTAATGTTAGCCAAAAATTTATTTCCCAAACCCTCTCCCTCAGAAGCTCCCTTTACCAAACCGGCAATATCTACAAACTCCACTACTGCTGGCACTATTTTTTGGGTCTTGGACATTTCGGATAATTTATCCAATCTTTCATCGGGCACCTCCACCACTCCCACGTTAGGCTCAATGGTACAAAAAGGATAATTATTAATATCCACTGCCTTTTTGGTCAGCGCTTTAAACAAAGTTGATTTTCCTACGTTGGGTAATCCCACAATTCCTATTTTCATATTTTAGTTAGTTATTAGTTATTAGTCTGTAGCTTTTTAGCATTTAATTTTAAGCCGCTTCAAAAGAAAATCTCAATAAATTTTAATATTAAAATATTGATTATTGATTGAATATTGAGAATTGAATATTGAACATTAGAAACAATCTATATTCCAAAAACTTTCCTACTATTTTCAAAAATAATTCTCTCCACCTCACCTATCTCCATCCCTTTAACCTTTGCAATTTTTTCTACCACATACCTCACATTCATTGGTTCATTTCTCTCGTCTTTGCTCAGAGGTCGAGGAGTGAGATACGGACAATCAGTCTCAACTAGAATATCTTCTATTGGCGTATCTGTCAAAACTTTATCATAACTTTCTGAATAAGTAATAATTCCATTAAAACCCAATTTAAAGCCCAACTCTCGAAACTCTCTGGCAGTTTTATAGCTTCCAATAAAACTGTGAATTATCCCTTTTTTATTCACAGGATATTCTTTTAATATTTCCAATAAATCCCTATATGCATCCGCTCGGGCGTGATCAGGTTCCTTTCTTGATTTTACGCCCCAACAATGAATCACGATGGGCTTATTAATCTCATTGGCTAATTTTATAAACTCCACAAATATTTCTTTTTGTTTTCGGATAATTTTTTCTTTTTCTAATTCGGTAGCTCCGTCCTCGAAATGATGGTAGTCTAAACCCACTTCCCCGATAGCCACCACCTTTTTATCTTTTGCTAATTCCAAATAATTCTCATAATTAAATTTTTCTCGATATTTAATATTTTCATTATCGCTCTCGCCTAAAAAATCATTATCCGCAACTTTGACATGAATCGGATGAAGACCCACTATCGCATACACCCCCTCTTCATATCGATTAGCATATTCCACTGCGCGCTTGCTGGTTTTAAATTCTGAGCCAACATTAACCACCCAGACATTATTGTTTAGACATTTTTTTATTACTTCATCGCCATCATCTTTAAAGGCGTTGAAATTTACATGGGCGTGGGAATCAATAATCATATTGGCATTTTAACACGTTAGCATATTAACAAAAACAAGAGATGTCCGGGTCAAGCCCGAACATGACAAAACCGCAAATCTTGTCATCCTCGAAAGTATAATTTCTTAGTGAAGCATGAGCTATAGAAATTAACTTGTCGGGGATCTCACAATAAAATATTCAAATTAAATTTTGTTCGCATATTCGCATCATTTGCATTCATTTGCGTATTTGCATCATTATCGAATCCGTTCAAATAAAATCACCCTCTCCTTCGTCTCCAAAGCTTTTTGAATTTTTTTAGCAGTTTCTGGTAAAAATGGGATTAACATCTGGGCAATCAAAGTTAAATCATTTAAAAGTTTTTGCATTACATTTTTAAATTCTGCTTCATTATTTTTTGCTAGCTCCCAAGGCTTAGTGTCTTCGATATATTTATTATCTTCTCTTACAATATTCCAAATATTTTCCAAAACCTTATCCAAATCAAAACTCTCTACTAATTTAATATTAGCTTCATCAAAAATATTTTCTTTTTTCTCAATTTCTAAATCTAAATTTTCTGATAGCTTAACCACGCGACTAGTTAGGTTTCCTAATCCATTAGCCAAATCAGCATTATACTTTGTAGTTAATTTTTCCCAACTAATATCATTATCTTCTCCAAAAGTTCCTTTGGTAAGAAGTAAATAACGAGTGCCATCAATGCCATATTTTTCCACCATTTCTTTGGGGGAAATTACATTTCCAATAGACTTACTCATCTTCTGTCCATCCACACTGATAAAACCATTAATAAAAACTTGTTTGCTTGTGGGCAAATCAGCTGCCAAAAGCATCGCTTGCCACATCGCGCTTTGCTGACGAAGATTGTCTTTGCCGGCAATTTGAATCGCATTTGGACTTTCTTTGGTTCCCCAAAATTTTTCAAAATTCTCCTGATTATCAGGCCAACCCAAAGTGGAAATATAATTAGTAAGCGCGTCAAACCAAACATACATTACCTGATCATCATCGCCAGGTACTGGCACTCCCCAGGGCATTTTGGATTTCAAGCGAGAAATTGAAAAATCTTCCAAACCTCTTTCGACAAAAGATTTTATTTCATTGAATCTTTTATTGGGCACGACAAAGTTTGGATTACTTTTGTATAACTCTAAAAGTTTATCTTGCAAAGCGCTAAATTTAAAAAAATAATTTTCCTCTTCGATAATTTCCAATTCTTTACCGGGATGAAGCGGGCAATATCCATCTACTAATTCACTGTCAGTTTTTTCCAATTCACAACCCACGCAATATTTTACCTTGTATTGTTTTTTATAAATATAGCCATTAGCATCCACTCGCTTCCATAATTCTTGAGCAGCTTTTTTATGATTCTCATCAGTAGTGCGGATGAAATTAGTATAATTTAATTCGAGCATCTCTTTGAGCTCATCAAATTTCGCTGCATATTTATCCACATAAGCCTGTGTATCTACCCCTTCTTCTTGGGCTTTTTGCCAGATTTTTAAACCATGCTCATCTGTACCTGTATTAAAAATCACCTCTTTTCCCTGAAGTTTCTCAAATCGAGCGCGAACATCTGCTAAGATTATTTCACTAGCAAAACCCGCATGCGGATCAGCATTAACATAAGGCAAGGTGGTGGTTATATAAAATTCTTTTTTCATAATATTAATTTATTAATTATTGGAGATTCTTTTATGCGTTGTGTCATTCCAGAAAATAGATTTTCTAAGCGAAGCAATGCCTGCCCGCAGTGTTGCAACGTTGCAGGCGGGAGCTTTTAGAAAATCATTTATGTGGAATCTCTATCTGCACAAAGTTTAGTCATTATAATTAAGTAGAGATTCCGGATAAGCTAATTTCTTACGACTCATGTAATTCGTCGAGAAATTATGCTTTCCGGAATGACAAGCTTGATTGATTGAAAAAAATAAACAACACTAATTAATTTAACATTTTATTTCAATAATTTAATAGTATACGGAAACCCTAGACTTATCAACTTTTTAAAATAAAAGAGTACTCCGGGAATTTTTCCGAAGCACTCTAGTCTCACAAAAAAACGATCAATTATGATCGATTACGGCTGAGTTGGCGTACAAGCTCT
>Ga0076244_138_pt1 | contig 9377 bp, 10 predicted proteins | sample RifGroF2_FD_67710 | JGI IMG/M metagenome (GOLD analysis project Ga0076244, IMG submission 67710) | Parcubacteria (Moranbacteria) bacterium GW2011_GWF2_34_56 | reverse complement strand
ACTTTTTTAGCAAACTCGGTAAGATGCTGAGCTGCCATAGCTGCACTATCTCCACCGCCAATTACCACCACATCCTTATCGCGGAAAAACATCGCATCACAAGTAGCACAATAAGAAACACCCTTCCCCACAAACTCTTTCTCGCCCTTAACATTCATTTTACGAGGTTTCATACCAAGAGCCAGGATCACAGTTTTAGTAAAATATTTTTTTCCGCCATCCGTTACAACCTCAAATCCTCCGTCCTCCTTTTCAATTTGCCGAACATCCTCTTGAATAATGGTTGCTCCCAAACTTTCTGTTTGATCAACAAATTTTTTCATTAAGTCACTACCGGAAATACTTTTTTCTCCAGCCCAATTTTCTATCTCTGAAGCTTCCACCACTTGTCCGCCAATCTCCTCGCCTATCACCAAATGGTTAAGCTTGTACCGAGATGAATAAATAGAAGCCCCCAGTCCCGCCGGACCGGCTCCCACAATAATTAAATCATAGATTATTTTTTCTTCTTCAACCATATTTTTCATTTTTTAGTTATTAGTGTATTAGTTCTTTTTAGTTATTAGGTTGATGATTTTTTATCTGATAGGTTTTTAGATAATAATTTTTACCCATTATTTAACCCTAACCGCTTCCGCACCACACTACCACACTACTGCGCTAATTATCTAATTACCTAATTAAATTATTTCCAAATTTTCCAAAAATTCTCGATAAATATTCATTACTCGCCTAACTTCTTCCTTATTTAAATAAAATTTACCATCATTAATTATTTTATTTCTTATTTCATGAGCCTCAATCAATAAATCCAACTCTTCAATTTGATTTGAATCCGCACTTTCCAATCTTTCTTTCATATTGCTACCCTTGTATCCAATATCAAAAAGAATTTGATCCACCAATTTATCTGCCTCTAAAATAGCCAGCTTATCCTGCTGATCATTATCCAATTTTAATCTACTCTCTATATACTCCCATTGTTTTTGAATTTTTTTCTTGGAAACCAAGGGCATATTTGCCCCCTTTAGGGTATTTTTAATATCTCCACCCAAGCCTCTTAGCGCCAAAAGCAAAACCATATCCACAAAAAGAACAATCACATAAATAGCTAAAATAAATTTTATAAAGAAAAAAAAGCCAGAATTCAAAAATGAACTCGCTAAATTAGCAAGCAGGATGTAAATACTTTCTATATCTATTTCCATAATATAATTTAGTTGTTTATTTTTTATTTCTTAGTTAACGAGTTAACGAACTAACGAATTATTTTTAAAACAAATTATTTGAGTTTTTTGCAATTCGTTAACTCGTTAATTCGTTAATAAACAATAATTAATTCAGTTCAAATGTATGCGCGGCATTTAGCAATTCTTCTTCCCCAAACCAACGCCCCATTAATTGTCCTCCGATAGGAAGTTTTTTGCTCTCGCGCTCAACTTCTCCAATTGGAAAAGAGATAGCTGGCACACCCACCAAATTAGCTGTTACCGTATAAATATCCGAAAGATACATTTGTAATAAATCTGTAGTCTTTTCCCCTATTTTAAAAGCCGGCTCTGGCGCTGTGGGGGAAAATATCAAATCAACTTTTTCAAAAGCTTTTTCGAAATCCTGTCTCAATAATCTTCTTACTTTTTGAGCTTTTTTATAGTAGGCGTCATAATAACCCGCACTGAGCGCATAAGTTCCCAGCATAATTCTTCGCTTAACTTCAGGGCCAAATCCAATTTCTCGAGTATCCAAATAAGTTTCCAATAATTTACCTGCGCCAATTTTTGATTTTTCTTGATCATCGATACTTAATCCATATCTAATTCCATCAAATCTAGCCATATTAGAACTTACTTCACTGGGCACCGTTATATAATAAATTGGTAAGGCATACTCATTGTGTGGAATATTTATTTCTACTAATTCCGCTCCCAACTTTTTAAATTTCTCCAGCGCTGCAAAAGAAATATTTTTAATCTCATCACTAAGTCCATCCCCAAAATATTCTTTAGGCACACCTATTTTCATTCCTTTTATATTTCCTGTCAGATAGTCTTCATAAAATTTTCCTCCGCTTTTAGCTGAAGTGGCATCCTTCAAATCCCTGCCGGCAATTCTGGATAAAACAATTGCCGCATCTTCCACACTTTTAGCAATTGGACCAATTTGATCAAAACTCGATGCCATCGCGAGAAGACCGTGGCGAGAAACTCTTCCATAGGTTGGCTTCAGACCAACTGCTCCACAAAAAGATGCAGGCTGACGAACTGATCCCCCCGTGTCCGAACCCAATGCATAAACCGCCATATCACTCACTACCGCTGCAGCTGATCCACCCGATGATCCGCCTGGTACACGATTTAGATCATGAGGGTTTCTAGTTTTTTGGTAAGCGCTGTTTTCTGTAGAGCTACCCATAGCGAACTCGTCCATATTGGTTTTACCAAGAATAATAGCTCCTTTTTCCCTGAGCTTCTTAACCACTGTTGCATCATATGGGGCAATATAATTATCCAATATTTTTGAGGCCGCAGTTGTTCTTCCGCCCATGACACACATATTATCTTTAAGCGCCATCGGAATTCCGCCTAATAAATCAAAATCTTCTCCGACTTGAATTTTTTTATCTATCTCTTGAGCTGCATTTAGGGCCAATTCTTTGTGCAAAGTCAAATAAGCCAAGATATTTTTATCTTTTAATTCAATCTCATCGAAATATTTTTTAGTTAAATCTACGGAATTAATTTCACCATTTTTTAATTTTTCGTGTAACTCTCTTATCATATTCTATAAAATACTCTTTACCTTAGCTTGATTATCTTTTTTGTCGGGAAAATTATTTATGATTCCCATTCTTATATCCTCTTTACAATCAATCACTACATCATCTCGGATAACACTATGCTCTCCAGTAATATGTCCAATAGAATCTATTTTATCAGTATTGACCAATTCTAATTTTTTAAAATAATCCAAAATAAGAGAAAGTTCTCTTTGGTATTTCTCTATTTCTTCCTCCTTCAAACCAATACGAGCCAATTCTGCAATATGTATAATGTCTTCTTTTTTTAACATGTCTCTTAAGTTAATATTAATTTACAATTTTCATTTTTCAATTTCCAATCAATTATCAATTTTCATCATAAAGTCAATTAACATAAATTGTAAATTTTCATAATTGGAAATTCATTGTAAATTGATTATTGTAAATTGAAAATTCCAGTAAATCCCTTTTCATCCAAAATCTTCACTCCTAATTTTTTGGCTTTTTCATACTTTGACCCCACGCTCTCTCCAGCAATCAAAAAATCAGTTTTAACACTTACTGAAGATGATACCTTACCACCCTCTTTTCTAATAATATCTTTTATTTCATCTCTTGTAAAGCCAGGCACGGTGCCGGTTATGACAAAACTTTTGCCTAAAATATCGCTATTTTTTTTATTTAAATTATCCGAACTTTCCAAAAAAACATTTACTCCCAAAGACTGCATTTTGTCTAAAATATTTATATTCTTTTCATCACCAAACCAATTCACCAAACTAGCAGCCGACTTTTCCCCGATTCCTTTAATGGACATCCAATCTTCAACTGTAATTTTTGGAAATTGCAAAATAATATCCCCCAATGAATTGATTGTTTTTTTGGTTTTTTGGTTCTTGTTATTTGAAAATTCCGTATTAATTGCTTGGGCAATTAATACAGCCGTTTCTTCTCCTACATGTCGAATGCCTAAAGCAAAAATAAACTTTTCAAAAGATATTTTCTTTTTTTCATCAATAGCTCGCACCAAATTATCCGCTGACTTATCAGCAAATCTTTCCAATGGTTCCAAATCACCTTTTTTAATTTCAAAAATATCAGCCACGTTTTCTATTACTCCCTCTTGAATTAGTTGTTCAACTATTTTCTCTCCCAATCCTTCAATATCAAAACCTTTACGACTCACAAAATGAATTATTTTTTGCATCTCTACTGCAAAACAATTAGGATTTAGACAATATAATGCTACTCCTAAATTATGTTTTTCTTTTTTGGAATTTGAAGTTTTGAATTTTGTTTGTAATTTGGAATTTGTAATTTGTAATTTTCCTACTGCTCCTCCGCAAATGGGGCAAATTTCCGGCATTTTAAAAATTTTCTCCTTACCTGTTCTAAGATTTTTTACAACACTCACCACCTCAGGAATTACATCCCCCGCTTTTTGAATTATCACCGTATCTCCAATTTTAATATCCAATCTTTTTATTTCATCTTCATTGTGTAAAGTTGCTCTGCTTACCAATGAACCAGCTACCCTAACCGGACGCAAGTGAGCTACTGGAGTTAAAGCGCCAGTTCTTCCCACTTGCACAAAGATATCCTCAATCACGGTAGTAACTCTTTGAGCGGGAAATTTATAGGCTATTCCCCAGCGAGGAGATTTGCCAGTATAGCCCAGTGCATCTTGAATTTTTTTAGCATTAACTTTTATTACAATTCCATCCAATTCATAATTTTCACTATCCCGCTTGCCTATCCATTCTTGATAAAAATTTTCTATATCAGTAATATTTTTACATTTCACATGATGAGGATTCACTTTAAACCCCAACTTTTCAAGCATCTCAAGCTCATCTATCTGGCTTTCGATTATATTGTATTTCTTCTTCCTCTTTGTACTCAAAGGGGGAGATTGAGAGGGGGTTTTAATTTCTAACCCCTCCCTACCCTCCCCTTCAAAAGAGAGGGGGGTGCCAGAAAATTCTAATTTTTCAATATCATAAATAAAAGAATCCAATTTTCTCTTGGCCACAATCGATGAATCAAGCTGACGAATTGACCCAGCCGCAGCATTCCTCGTGTTTGCAAATTTAATTTCGCCTTGCAATTCTCTTTTTTGATTTATTTTTTCTAGTTCATTTTTACCTAACCAAATTTCTCCCACCGCAATCAAATCAACTTTTTCAGATAATTCCAAGGGGATGCTTTTAATGGTTTTTATATTAGCCGTTACATCTTCTCCAACATTACCATCTCCTCGCGTCGCACCTTGGACTAATTTTCCATTCTTATATTCCAAGATAACTTTCAAGCCATCAATTTTAAGTTCTGTACAGTATTTAATTTTGCCATAATCTTCCAGATCAAGATTATTTTTTACAACCATTTTATCTATTTTTTCCTCCCATTTTTTTAATTCATTAAAATCAAAAACATCATCAAAAGACCATTGTCTGATTTGATGTTTTACTTTTTTAAATTTATCCAGCACCTCGCCACCCACTCTTTGGGAAGGGCTGGTAGCCGAATAAAACTCAGGATTTTCCTTTTCCAGTTGAATTAATTCCTCCAATAATGAATCATAAACAGAGTCCTCTATTTCAGGCTTATCTAAAACATGATAAAGATAGCGATGTTTATCCCTTTGTTGAATTAAGTTTTTATTTTCCATATACCCTTGGCACGTTAGCATATTAGCATTTTAGCATATTTACCCCGCCAGCTGACGGATTAGCATATTAGCATATTAACATATTAGCATTAAAACACGAAAAAATTAAAGCATGGAGCATCAATCATTAAAGCATTAAAACATAAAAGCAAAAGAGCAGTTTAGCATTAAGCAGGGGTTAAAAAAAGATAAATAGTTAAATGGTATCACATTCTTAATTCGTAAATTCGCCAGCCACGTGATAAAAAATTATTTTTTTATTTTACGTGGTACTTCATAGTGACAACAAAAAAACTCCCCACCAAGGAGAGTAAATTCACAAATAAGAAAAGATAAATTAAAGATCCGCAAAGTTAGCCGTAGCTTCCACAGATCTAATTATGCCATTGTAAGTCCCTACTGCTTTTATTTTTGTTATTAAATTTATCCTTGAGTTAGCATCTGTGCACGTAAGCATTAGTGTGGCTCCTGTGGGACCTCGGTAAAAATATAATTTATAATCCCCTCCATTGGCAGCTCTATTTACCACAGCTGTTCCTGCCTCAACAACACAATCACTCCCAAAAACATCATCCAAATCCTCATCACCTTCTAAAACATTATTATTATCAGACTCATTCCATCTATAATCCCTTATTTTCCAATAAGCGTATTCTATGCCACTATCCGCTACCTGGAAAGAATTGACCGACTTAGCTGATGAAAGAGTGCTTTTTCTTCCTACTGAAGAGGTTGTCATGAGACTTACTCCAATAATCAGAGATATCATCATTATAAACAAAGAAAAAACCAATACTGAGCCAGTTTTTTTTGATGAATAAAAATTTTTATTTATATTTTTCATAAATTAATTTGGAGGATTATTTGGATCAATGCCCACATTTGAAACAGTGTAATCTCTTAATGAAGAAGTGCTTTGAATTCGAGCACTACTCGAATTGCCACCTCCTGAGTTTGTTATATTCATCACCACAGTTATCACACCCACTCTCGTACTTGATGGCCCACTATCATCTCCAGCGCTACTTATAGCGTTAAATTCTCCTGTCACACTTCCACTAGTCATAGGTATAGCCGCAGAAAAAGCTGGCGATGGACTATTACTACAATTACTTTCTGGAGCCGAAGATGAAGCCTTAGTCAAAGTAGTCCCAGTAAAAACATATCTAATACAAGCTGTTGCCTGAGAATAATCATAAACAACTACAACTGTAGAAGTCGAATATTTTATTGAACTAGTTCTGAATGTTTTAGACATCAGATTCATGGCATACTGAGCATTTTTTAAGTTTTCATTAATATTTTTAGCTCCTTTGTATGATTTAAAGGCATTTGCAAAAGCGCCCGCTGAACCAGCCATAATTATTGTAAATATTCCAATAGATACTATCACCTCCGCCAGCGTAAATCCTTGTCTATTGAAAACTTTGGGTTTTTTATTATTTAATTTTTTATTATCTCTTATCATTTCTCTTTAAATTTTTTAGAATTTATTTGATATTGGTAATTTGACATTTGATATTTTAAAACTATGTTCCTGTTCCCCACTCAGTTAAAGTTGTCTGCGAAAAAACACACTTACTCTCTACTGTACATTCAGAAATATTGTCCGGTGGATTTGCATTGTCCCACGAAACAAAACTTTTTACAATTAAATTTTCAATATCTAGATAATCCAGGACCAACTTTCTTCTAAACTTGGTAGGCGTGCCTGATCGATGAGTATAGAAATTTCCAGAAATATTCAATACATAATCACTACTAGCTACGTCACAAGAAATTGCCGGATTATCGTACTCAATTTCATTATCAGCATTAATAGTATATGAGTCATAACTTACCCTGCAATCATTCTCGGCGCCCCCCGAAGAAACATCAAAAAGATCGAAAGCTCCAGGATCAGTATCATCCACAGCATCTCTTTTGGCCCAATTATTATCTCTAATATTCCTAGCCAACTCGACTCCCTCTTGAGCAAGCATCGCCGCAATCACACTATCTCTTTCATCCTGAAAACTTCTCAAGCCCTGAGAATACAAACTAAGGATAGTAAGCATAGTCACTCCCAATATAAAAACTGAAAGTATAACCTCTCCTATTGAAAAACCTTTATTTTTTTTGTAATCAAATTTTATCATCATTTATATTAACTAATTGCAACTAGAGCTTGTTGTTTTCTTAATTAAACCGGCATGATTAAAGCATACATAATATGAACCGCCGCCCTTGGATAATGCTATTCTAAAAAAACTCCCAGCTACCATACCTGCTGTTCTAGTAACAGAAGCATGTGGAGCAGCAAAACTCAAATATCCCGCTCCAGAAGACGTAACAACTCCACTCCTGAAAACATAAGTACTGTTAATATTGCCGCAAGCAACTCCTCCAGCGGTGTAGGTTCTTAATAAGTAATTACTGCTTCCATTTATTACAGTAACTCTATAATTAGAACAAGTTGAAGATACTTCTTTCCCAGTCAAAGAATAATTCTGAGCCTCCCTCAATACCGCCACCAATTCCTCTGCGGCAGTTTCAAGCTCAGCATTCCTCTTGGATGTCACATAAGAAACGATTGAAATTGCACTCATTAACCCAACGATCGCGATAACAATCTTTTTTGGTATATGGATTTATTTTATAGTAGTCTTTCGAATTAGACATAATTTATTTTTTGTTTTGGGTAAGCTCAAATAACACAAACTTATTATAACATAGGATTATTATTTTGGGAAAAACAATAAATCACAATGGGTTTAGCACAATTTTAAAAGATAAATTATTCAACCTATAGTCATTCGTCAACAGTCATCTGTCATCTTCTTCTTAACTGAATTTATAAAATGATTTAATCTCTTATTTAAATTTTCATATTTAATAAATAATTCTCTGGCAATATCTTTACTTAAGTAATCAATATCTTGAGCTAAAAATAGAAAATTTTGAACTTCACAAATTGAGCCTCGAGCATTATAATAAAATTTTATTTTTTCCTTATAATGAAATCTTCCAAATCCTTCCGCAATATTAGCCCCAACCGATGTTGAAGCTCTTCTAATTTGATCAACTATTGCATAAGTTTCTTTTTTGGGGAATTTTTCAGTCAATTTATATATCTCAATTGATAAATTATGCGCATCTTTCCATACATCTAGCTCATAAAAATGAATTATTGATGACGGTTGACTTTTGACTGATGACATAAAATTACATCTTTAAAAAAATTTTAATTCACCACCCCAAATGATATCTTCAGTTAGATAATATAATAAAAATTGCCAAAAATGTTCCTATGACAAGAAAAGGAACAAACGGCACTTCGCTTTTCATATCCCCCTTCTTTGATAAAATTATGCCTACGGAATAAATTGAGCCGATAGTGAATGCCAATAACAATCCAAATAGAACACTTGGCCAACCTAAGATCAATCCCATTATAAGTCCCACATAAACATCTCCCCAGCCCATCCATTTTTCTTTAGAGAAAAATACCAAGCAAAAAAAGAATAACCAAGCCATAAACCCGCCAGTTAAACTGTACATTATGCTCAAGGATTTAAAATCCAATCCCATTCTGATTTCATAAAAACTGATAAAGACCAAATTTGCGATTATCACCCCCAGCATAATCCAAAAAATCAAAATTGGGACTTCCATATATTGCCAGTCGTAAACCAAAAGTACAATCAGCAAAGAAGCTATTATAAGATAAAAGCCGGTTTCCCATAAACTGTAAAAATCCAGAAAATTAAAAAAATATCTTCCTACCATCACGAAAATTAATCCGGTAAAAAATTCCACCATAGGATACTGCCAAGATATTTTTCCCTCACAATCTCGACATTTCGCTCCCAGTAAAATAAAACTAAACAAGGGAATGTTGTCATACCACCTGATCTGGCTTTTACAATGAGGACAATTTGATCTGCCCAAAATAGTATCAACCAATCT
>Ga0076244_111_pt1 | contig 11943 bp, 10 predicted proteins | sample RifGroF2_FD_67710 | JGI IMG/M metagenome (GOLD analysis project Ga0076244, IMG submission 67710) | Parcubacteria (Moranbacteria) bacterium GW2011_GWF2_34_56 | reverse complement strand
TTTATTTCATTTAACACCTTCTTTAATTCTTCCACACTTTCATCATCCAAGAGCGATAGCGAGACTACACGTGGATTTTTTTTCTTTAATTTTTTTACAATTTCCGAGACTTCCTCGGGACTTTTTTCATCAGTTTTACTCACAATAATCCATTCATCTTTTTTGAGAAGTTCGGGATTAAATTTACCCAGTTCTCCTCTGATAATTTCATAATCTTGAATTGGATCTTCGCTATCGGCAGCGATAAAATGAAATAATATTTTAGTGCGTTCAATGTGTCTCAAGAATTTATGCCCTAGACCCTTGCCTTCCGAAGCGCCCTCAATTATTCCAGGAATATCAGCCAAAATCAATTCATAATAAACTCCCAAATGCGGTTCTAAAGTAGTAAATTTATAATTAGCTACCTTGCTCGAGGCATTCGTTAACTCGTTTAATAAGCTGGATTTTCCCACGTTGGGATAACCTACAAAACCGATATCAGCAATCAATTTTAATTCCAGTCTCAGTTCCACAGTCTCTCCCATTTGTCCCGGATTAGCTTGTTCAGGAGTAGTGTTGGTACTAGAACGAAAATAAAAATTACCAAATCCGCCGTTACCCCCCTTAGCAATAACGATCTCTTGTCCTATTTTATTTACTTCGTAATCTTTTTTATTGGTTAAATCATGAACCACAGTTCCTACCGGCACGATCACTATTCCATCTTCACCGTTGGCTCCGGTTCTCATATTTTGCTCACCTTGCCCACCATCTTTGGCTGTTACTAATTTTTTGGTTTTAAAGGGTCGAAGTGCTCCCAAGTCATTTACTCCTCGCACAATAATATTCCCCCCTCGTCCACCATCTCCGCCGGTCGGTCCTTGATTCATCAAGGTTTTAGCAAAAGCTACCATCCCATCTCCACCCTTTCCCGCTTTAACTTTAATTGTAACATCATCTATTAACATCTTAATAATTTTGAATTTTAAATTTTGAATTTTAAATCAAATCTTAATTTTCAAATTTTTAATTTTTAAATATTTGTAGAGACGTTGATTTATCCTGTTACTCTCGAGCGACGGGATTTATCGCGTCTCAATTTTTAGACGCAATGAATTGCGTCTCTACTCTGAATAAATCAAGGTACCTTTGTATTTGAAAAATCCTATTTTTTTCATTTTGCTGTCCCCAAAACATAACAAAAAATGCCGTGTTTCTCGCTTTTATAGTATAAACATATAATGTATATTTAGCAAATATGGATTAAATAATCAATGCTCAATATTCAATATTCAATATTCATTCAATATATAATATTTCAATATTCAATTGGATATTAATTTATTGATTATTGAATGGTTATTGTTTATTGAATATTAAATATTAAATTTTTATTTTTCAACAAAAAACATCCGCCCAAAGCAGATGTTTCTTATGATTGAAAATAAAAGTTTTACGATTATCGCTTCGCCCGATGTGGAGTCGCTTCTCTCCCTAAAACCCAGCGGTTTTAGTATTTCCGCCACGGGCAAACTACCGTTTTCCTCGCCTCGTCTTTGACTTGTCGAAGCGGGCCGACCCCTTTCCCCACCACACTGGTCAAAAAGATTACTATCTTTTTGCCCACTGTGGAGCGCGTCTGGCTTTTTTAAGTCCCGGCTTCTTTCTTTCTACTTTTCTAGAATCTCTAGTCAAAAATCCATTAGCTTTTAACACTGGTCGCAGAGTTTCATCAAATTTTATCAAAGCTCTGGCGATTCCCAATCTTATAGCTTCTACCTGACTGCTGATTCCGCCACCCTTAACAACAACTGAAGTTTTAAATCTGTCTACTAACCCAGTTTCCTTAAAAGGAGAAACAAAAGTGGCTTGCATAATAGTTCCTGGAAAATATTCTTTCATCTCACGTTCATTTACTACATAATCGTTTTCACTCACAGTATCACTAGGGGTAATTCTAACTTGAGCAACAGAGGTTTTTCTTCTTCCGACTGCATAAAAATATCTACTCTCTTTAGGAGCTTTTACGCTTTTTTTCTCAGCTACTTTTTTCACAGCAGTCTTTTTTACCGCTGTTTCTTTTTTAGTTGAAACTTTTTTCACAGTTGTTTTTTCTTTATTCATAAATAATTTAAATTTTGGCGTTCCAACCCCCAATTGGGGGTTGGACCGCCAAGAAAAATTCCCTAAATTTTAAAATCTATATTGTGATCATGCTCTTGATTTTTGTATATCAAAAGTCTGGTCATCATAGCGCTACTTAATTTATTTTTAGGAAGCATACCCTTTACAGCGGCTTCGATTAATTTCCTGGAATCTTTTTTTAGTTGCTTCTCAAAACTAATCTCTTTAATTCCTCCTGGATAACCGGAAAATCTGTAATATTTTTTATCTTGAGATTTATTTCCAGTAACGATTACGCCGTCAGAATTAGTAACTACTACAAAATCGCCACCATCTTTGTTGGGTGTGTAGCTAACCTTATTTTTCCCACTTAGAAATTTAACTATTTCTGTAGCAAGTCTTCCTAAAACTTTGCCCTGGGCATCAATTTGATAATATTTTCTTTCTTCCATAAGTTTTTAAATTTAATTATAGGTCCTATAGGTCCTATACGTCTTATAAGTCCTATTAAAATTACACAAATTCTATCACCGCCCAATCTTTTCAGGGCGCTATCGCTTTTACACAAACTCTATCACTGCCATTTTTGCGCTATCGCTTTTCCTGTCAGCCAATTTAATTATTCTTGTGTAACCGCTATTTCTTCCATCAAATTTTTTAAAAAATTCACCAGCCATTTTTTTTACACAATCCTCATTTAAATCTTTTCTTAAATCTCGAACTGCAGAAATTTTCTTTTGCTTATCATCTCCAGCTTTTTTAAGCTTGGTGATAATTTTATCCATAACAGGCTTAATTTCTTTAGCCTTGGCCTCAGTAGTAACAATTTTTTCACTCAATATCAAATTAGCAATCAGACCATGAATAAGAGCTTCACGCTGAGCCTTTTCTCTTCCTAGTGTTCTTCCTTTTATTAAATGCTTCATATTTCTTTATAGTTAATTTCCGCTTAGTTTTAATTAGTTGTTCTTCAATATCAACCCTAAAATTCCGATAGCTTTCTTTATTTCTTTAACTCCTTTTTCTCCCATTCCGTTTAAAGCTCCTAATTCTTCGGTAGTCAACTTAATTATTCCTTTAACTTTTGTAATTTTATTATCCTTAAGAGCATTCAAAGTTCTGGTTGAAAGACCCTTTAGCTCATCCACACTCAAATTTTCATTTTCATTAACTTCTTTGGCAGTAACTTCTTCTTCCTTATCTAAAACTGCCTCATAACTCTCTGGTTTTCCAGCATCTTCAATTTTTTTCTTTTGACTTGAAGTTGTCTGATCTACTCCCTCGGATAAAACTGAAAATTGGTTTACTAGGATAGCCACAGCGCTGTTGAAAGCATCTGTCGGAGTTACTGAGCCATCTGTAAAAATTTCAAAAACAATTCTTTCAAAATCAGTTCTTTTTCCAACACGCATATTCTCCACATTGTAGTTAACTCTTTTTATGGGAGTATAAATAGCGTCAATAGAAATCCAATCAATCTCATCTCTCTTCTCTTGCAATTCTACTGGGATATATCCGATTCCTTTGGCAACTTCTATTTCCATTTCTAAAGAAGTTTTTTGCGCTGTTGAATTGGCAATCACTTGATCAACATTTATCACTTCCACTTCGGAAGTTTTTTTGATATCTTTTCCAGTAATTTCTCCTTTTCCGTTAAATTTTAAAGTTAGTCTAACTGGCTCATCGCTAAAAGATTTGAAGCGAAGTTTTTTTACATTTAAAATTATTTGCACTACGTCCTCCAAAACGCCCTCAATGGTAGAAAATTCATGAGAAACTCCCTTAATCTTAATCGCTGTAGCAGCTGCTCCATTTAGTGAAGACAAAAGTACTCGACGTAAAGAGTTGCCTAAAGTTGTACCATATCCCGGATAACAATCTTCAATAATAAATTTTCCACTGTTTTCTCCAGTTTCAATAAATTTTGATTTTTTTGGCAATGTTATTGATTGCATATTTTTAATTGTATAATCGCTTGAAGCGATATTAATAAAGACGAATTAATTTTAGAAATTACGATTTTACCTTCCCTCACCCCAACCCTCTCCCAAAGGGCGAGGGGGTCTAAGGATTTTATCTAAATTATCGAGAATAATATTCAACCACTAACTGAGGATCAACATTCATTCCAATAGACTCAATATCCGGGGTAGCCAATATTTTACCCTCCAAATTTGCAGCATCCAGGCTTATCCATGAAGGAATATCTTTTCTATTTTTCAAAGCACCCATCATATCTTTAAAATATTTCTTCTCTTTCTTGTTGTCGCTAACCTTAACACTGTCTCCCACTTTTACTAAAGCAGAAGGAATAGTTAAACTCCTTCCATTAACTCTGATCAACCCATGATTAACCAATTGGCGAGCAGCTGTTCTAGAGCTTGCCAATCCCATGCGATAAACCACATTATCCAATCTCATTTCCAATCTTGTCATCAATAGATTTCCGGTAATTCCCTCTTTTCCGCTAATATCTTCAAAATGCTTTCGGAATTGTTTCTCCAAAATACCGTAAATTCTTTTTATCTTTTGCTTCATAGCCAATTGCTTTCCGTATTCACTCAATCCTCTCCCCACTCTTTTTCCATGTACACCAGGAGCATAAGGCCTCTTAATCATCGCGCATTTAGTTGAGTTGCAACGATCACCTTTAAGGAAAAGCTTTTCTCCAGCTCTTCGACATTTTTTACATTTTGGACTTAAATCTCTTGCCATATATTCTTTGTAGCTAGTAGCTTGTAGTTAGTAGCTAGTAGTTTGTAATTATTTAAAAATTTGTAATTTATTCATTCTGTCTTCGCGAGTAAATTGTGCCTGCCCCGTTGCAGTTGCATATTCGGGGTACTCATAATTTGCGTAGCGATCCAGTAATGATATTTAAATGTATTTCTGGATTGCTTCGGGGGGTACCCTCGCAAAGACCTCAAAAAATATTATTTATTAATTTCGTTATTTGAAATTAAATTGCTTAGGTTTTTTCAACAGTTCTTCTTCCGCTTCCCATAGTGTGTCTGATATTTCCTCTTAGTGTTCTGTTATTAGTCTTAGTTCTTTGACCTCTGCTTGGAAGACCTTTTTGATGTCTCATTCCACGGTAGCAACCAATTTCTTTCAATCGTCTTATATTCATTCTTATCTCATGCTTTAATTCTCCCTCAATCTTGTAGCCGTCTTCGATATGATTCTTCAAGGCATTTACTTGTTCGGAAGTAAGATCCTTAGTTCGGATATCTTTGCTAATCTTTAATTCATCTAAAATAACTCCGCTAACGGATTTTCCAATACCAAAAATATAAGTTAGAGCGATCTCTATTCTTTTATTATCTGGTATATTTACTCCTGCTATTCTTGCCATATATTATTCTTTATAATTTATTATTGCTTAGTTAACGAGTTAGCGCATTAACGAATTATCCCTAGCAGATTATATTCTCAATCCGATAAATGCTAACTCAATTGATTATTAATATTGTAAAATTATTTCTTGAAATAAATTCGTTAACTCGTTAATTCGTTAACTCGTTAATTCATAAATTTCCAAATGTTATACTCTCCTTGGCTTTCTTCTTCTGCAACCATTATGCGGAGCTGGTGTAATATCTTTAATAGAAATAACATCAAATCCAGCGCCGGAAAGTCCTCTTACTGCTGACTCTCGTCCGCCTCCTACTCCTTTTATAAAAATCATCAATTCTTTTAGACCAAATTTCTTAACTTTTTCAGAAACATCACTCGCTACCTTTGTAGCTGCAAAAGGAGTAGATTTCTTAGCTCCTTTAAATCCAAGCATTCCAGAGCTAGACCATCCCAAAGTTGCTCCATTCATATCGGAAATAGTTATAATAGTATTATTGTAAGTACATTGAATATGAGCCTGCCCTTTAAAAACAGATTTCTTTCCTTTTTTTGCTTGAACTGTTTGATTTTCAGGTTTAATCACCTCTGCAATTACAGGGGTCTTAATCTCTTGCTCTTGAATTGTATCTTTTTCTTCTGTCATAATGTTTAGATTTTTAGGTTATTAGGTTCTTAGTGTTTTAGCTTTTTAGCTAAAAAGCTAAAAACTACAAGCTACAAAACTAGATGCTATCCTTGTCTTTGCTTGTGCTTTGGATTACTGCAAATTACATAAACTTTCCCTCTGCGTCTTACTACCTTACAGTTGGCACATATTTTTTTGGCTGATGCTCTTACTTTCATATAATAATTCACATTCCCTATTAACGAGTTAACGAGTTAACGAGTTAACGAGTTTATTTCAAAAAATTTAATTTACCACATCTTTATTAATTCGTTAACTCGCTAATTCGTTAACTAATCAATAAACAATTAAAATATCTATAGTCTCTTCGTTATTCTTCCTCTGGTCAAATCATACGGACTCATTTCCAGTATTACCTTATCTCCAGGAAGCAATTTGATATAATTCACACGCATTCTCCCTGAAATATGAGCCAAAATTTCATGCCCGTTCTCCAACTTTACTTTAAAAGTTGTACTAGGAAGAGTTTCCATAACAACTCCTTCAACTGTTATTAATTCTTTTTTTTGAGTCATAATATGATTATTTGTACAAACACAAAAATAGAGGATTAATTTTATAATTAATATTTCATTCCTAATGCTTGAGTAAAGGGAAAAATGAAAGCCTCTAATGTTTTTTTATTTAATTTTCACCTACATTGCGTATCAATAACTATATTAGCAGATACTAAATTTCTGTCAAGCGAAAAATCAGTTAGCATATTAACACTTTAGAATATCAGCATTAATTCCTATCTCTCTACTTATCCCCCTTTATCCTGTCATAAACCTCTTGGGGGATAAATTTACCATTTTCAAGTCTCACCAATCCATTTTCTTGCATTATTTTTAATTCCACATTTTCTGATTCCGATTTATTTTTTTTTATTATTTGAGATTTGTCTTTTAGGGAAAGGGTGTTTTCGTTTTTCATTTTTTGCTCGAGAGAATCTTGAAGTTTTTTTAAAAGAAAATTAAGTTCTTTGGAGCGGAGTTTTAGCTGAATAACTAAAGGAAGTTTTGGGTCTAAGGGATAAAATCGAAGTTTCTCAACTTCAGAAAGGGTCCAATGAGAAGAAGGGGTTGAAAGGGCCCATTCATCCCTTTTCTCCCTTTTTAATTCCATTTTTTCCACGAGCTCAGGATAAGTGCCTCGGATTATATCATCGCAATCTTCTTCTAGCTCCGCGACGGCTCCAATGGAAAATCCAAGAAAATCATAATATTCACGAGTAGTATTACGTTTCCAGCCTTCAACTATGTTTTGCTTACCCCTTCGAGCACTGCGATCCATTTGATCAGCAAGAGATGAAAGGGTTTTAGAAAAAGGGAATAAATGGGTTAAATGGGAACATTCCATTTGCAGATCTTCGGCTTTTTTGTAGGTTAGAAGTTTTTTGTATCCGTATGGATCTGTGTGGGGTTTTAACATAAGTTTTTTATATCTAATTAATTAAAAAACACACACTCTTTTTCATACCTCCCTCCTCTCTTTATCTTCCCTTTTTTATTTTCCCCCTTAACTCTTTTATTCCCCATATTCTACCCTTTTTATCTTTTCTCTCCTCCTTTCTTTACCTTTTTATCCCATTTCATAAACCCCTTCTCTCCCTTTTTGTCCCACTCAAATCCCTTTCTTTATTTAAAATTCACCGCACCGCCGGCGTAATCTTGTTTTACTTGTTCGGGGGTAAGAGCATAGTTAAAAATCTTCACATCATCCAGAGATCCAGTGTAATCAAAAGTTGTACCGCCTCTTGCGCCTAAGTAAAATGGATAGGAACCAAAATTACCACTACATTCATAGTTTATCGTCATAGTAGAATTAGCTTTCTCACCATCAATATATATTTTATTTTCACTGACACTGTTCAGGCTGCGGTCGATCACTCCAACAAAATGATGCCAGTTATTGTCATTGTGGGAATTGGTGGTAATGATAGAATTATAGGTCGAGCCACAATGATCAACTAATTCAATAGTGCCATTAAATTCATCTGAATTGTAAACCATAAACGCTTCATTACTGTTATGGTTGGAGCTCAACTCTGCCATTACTGAACCCACGCTAGTGTACTTAAACCAGAAAGCAATGGATGCCTTGTCGGTTTTGCTTAAATCAATATTTCCACTCGTCACCATTGAATCATTGTCTCCGTCAAAACTCAGACATTTTCCTTTTTTACAAATGTTTTCATTTTGCCAAGTTGCTCCAGCGATAGTGCTTGAATTTTGATTAACGTTTTCATCATGTGCAATTGTCCCTTCGCCCTCATCCATTTTCCAATGCGCCACTGGCTTGCCACGATTATAGTCCCAAGCGATTTGGGAGGGCGTGCGAGCATAATCATATATTCGGACTTCATCAATATATTGCGATGAAAATAATGTAGGTAACCCAACAGCAGGAGCCGCAGCACCAATATACAAATTACCTGAACCAGCTTGTGGCGCATTTTGCACTGTAACAGCTGATGGTTTTTCGCTTCCATCGACATAAATATAATATAAAGAATTATTCCTTACGACTGATATGTGATGCCAGTTTGTGTCTGCTATCACATTATCAAAAGTCGAGTGACCAGAATTTGCAACACCATAGCCATAAACAGTAATTGCTCCAGTTGAAGAAATTTTTAAACTCCAACCGCGATTCACACTTCCTTTTCGGCTAAAAATATACTGTTCAGAACCAATGGCTGGCAATTTCACCCATGCAGAAGCGGTAAAATATGTTTTCGATAAATCATAACTATTTGTGTTATCCAAGATACTTACATAATCATCCGTTCCATCAAACTTTACTGCACCTCCCACTTTTCCCCTCTCCCAAATCGGACCATTAGCCAAAGTTCCATTGTTTCCGCTCCCGCTTTTATCATAAAGAGTTACTTCTGATTTTTCATCAAAACTCCATTCCCCTATTGGCTTATCGCATTTGGCAGTATCGCCAGGGATGCAATATTCCGTCGCGTCGCCCGCAACCGTTGTTCCATTATTATTGGCAGTAGCCACTTCTCCACCCATACTCATAGATGAACCGCCGTTATACAAAGCCTTAACTTCGTCTTCGCCAAGGGCATAATTATAGATTTTTACTTCATCAGTTAATCCATTAAAATAACCACTATTTCCGCCTCCAATTCTTAAATTGGTCGCATTACTAAGAGTAGAGGTAGAAATATCAGTAGCGGAGTTTGACTTACCATCAGTATAAATATAAATTTTATCTCTAGTAACATCTCTAACAGCTACAATATGATGCCAAATATTATCATTAACTGCCGTTGTTCCTTCTACATATGTATAATTCCCCGAAGAATCTCTAATATCAAACGCAACCCTGTGTCTTCCAGTAGTAAAATTATTAGAAGAATAAACAATTTGATAGAGGGGGATACCAATCTGTTTCTCTAAAATTTCATCATCTTCTGAATTTGAGTTTGTTTTAATCCACATTGATATACTAAAAGAATCATTAGATCCAAAATTCAATTTAGCATTATCTGTAATAGATAGATAATCATCTGCACCGTCAAACTCCATCGCTCCACTATTTTTTCCTTCTTTACTCCACATCGCCGACGTAGTCGTATTTCCTCCAGTCGTTCCTGAATTCAATGTGCCATTATTTTTACTTATTGATTTATCATACGCCGTATCTCCATATCCTTCATCAAAATTCAAATCAAGAATTGGCGATTGGGGTTTCGAGCTTCCTCCGCCCAAGGCGGATCCGCCTTGGGCGGACATATCTTGGAGAATTTGCTCTTGGGTGCGGGCGTAGTTGTAGAGTTGGAAATTATCAATTTTACCTTTCAGATATTTATTTGCTGAACCAGTAAATCCATATCCTAATCTAAGTCCTTGTGAGGTATTTACATTTCCACCAAGAGTAGCATTTGTGCCTATTTGCAATCCATTTATATAGGTTTTAACAATACCGCCAGTTCTTAGAATATTTACATGATACCATTTATTTTTATCAGGCACCCAAGTATAACTTGTCCAATCATTTGCCACCCATAAATATGTAGTTCCCTGATACACGTAAAACATAATTCCATTAGTATAGTTATCCAAACCAAATACAACACCTTCATAATTATCCGCAAACATAACTTGAGTATTTACAGTAAAATCTCCCGTGCCGATATCCCACGATGTACTATCGTTAACCGTAACCATATCATCCACTCCATCAAACCCTAAAGCACTTCCGATTTTCCCTGTTTCCCAAATCGGCCCATTGGTGAGCGTCCCATGATTATTATTCCCACTACTATCAAACGCAGTCGTTCCATTTTTTTCATCCATCTTCAAATGCAACACCGGTCCCGGCGCGTATTCGTAAAGTTTTTTGACTTCATCGGGAGAAAGCGCGCGGTTATAGATGCGGACTTCATCGATATTGCCATCCCAATATTTTTGATTTGAATTCATTGCTCCAATAGCCGTAAAATTAGACACAGGAGTAGATCCACTTGGTCGTGATTGCTCGCCAACAAGCTTGCCATTCATATATAGGTATGCCTTATTAGAATCTACAACACCTATCAAATGAATTAATAGATACATAAGAAGATCCATTACCCAAAGAAAATTGAAACATATTATTTGCAGATCTTAATGCATATTGATCACTTGCATCTTGCGCATATGGATTTCCTCGCTTCACAATACCAAGAAAATTATTAATTATACTTGTGGGCGTTTTTACCCAAGCAGAAACTGTCATTTGACTAGAGCTGGTAAGATCGTAATTTGTTGAATTATTGAGATATATATATTGTGAAGAAGAATTAACAAAATTTCCCCCATTGCCAAATTTCCCTGCTCCAGTTATTGCTCCCCCCTGAGCAGTTCCATGATTATTATTTCCACTAGCATCTTTGACTTCATTTACTGTTCCATTCCAAGAACTTTCATCCATCTTCCAATGCCCCACAAGCCCATCAGTGAGCCATTTGTCGGATTTCGAACCGAAGGCGGCCGTCGCTCCTTTAGCGGAGCTTTGGCCTGCTAAACCAGAATTATAATCTTGCTTGATTTGATTGGCGGTGCGAGCGTAGTCATAGATTTTTACCTCATCGATAAAACCCTGAAAATTATCAGAATAATTTCCATAACCAAGCAATAAATTAGAGACACCATTAAATATATTCCCATTTAATGAATTATCTGTCGCCACCAGAACCCCATTTATATATAAATTCATTACAGTTCCGCTTTTTACTCCCGTTAAGTGATACCATTTATTAGTCTCCATACTTGATGGGGTTGGACTGGAAACTGAATAATACTCTGCACCCCCACTTGAAACATTATGGTAAGCCCACTTTGCACTAGCATTATCAGATTCAATTTTTAAAATCCAGAGTTGGTCAGAAGCAATACTTCCCCATCTACCAATCACAGTCCTATCATTGTTACTCACACTATTAGGCTTTATCCATGCTGAAAGCGAAAAGTCATAATTCCCTCCGTCAAATTGAGTAACATTACTATTTCCCAAATCTACATAATCATCTGTCCCATCAAAATAAAGACACTTCCCCGCCAAACATTCGCTTTCATTTTTCCAAGTCGCCCCATTGATTGTTCCATTATTTTTAAATGAAGATTCATCATGTGCGGTAGTCCCGTACCCCTCATCAAAACTCCAATATCCCACCGGTGCTTGAGATTTTTCTTCACTGCCAAAAGTTCCAGTTGTTGGGTCAGCTGAGGCGTATTTACGTACACGTACCCAGTCCACTTCCACATCATCGATATCTTGAATACCAGAATTACTCCCCCTGTATCCACCAAGCC
>Ga0076244_137_pt1 | contig 13271 bp, 10 predicted proteins | sample RifGroF2_FD_67710 | JGI IMG/M metagenome (GOLD analysis project Ga0076244, IMG submission 67710) | Parcubacteria (Moranbacteria) bacterium GW2011_GWF2_34_56 | reverse complement strand
GGCGCTACTTCTTCCAGAAAATCACGATTCTGTTGAATCGCTGCGACCTGGCGGTTGATTGCCATCTTCACCAAGGCTTCCCTAATCTCCAAATCGGGAAATTTCTTGATAGTGGCTCCAGCCAGCCTCCTTGCATCCTCCTTCAAAATATTCTTGGCAGCAAGAAGATCAGAAATCTCTTGCTTTTTCATTTCAAGATCTTCCCTTCTCTGCTGTCTTTTAGTGGCTGTTTCATGGGCGAGATCACGTTCTTTCTTCTTGGCCTCAAGTTCAACCTGAATGCCTGCCGGACCATTCATGTACCAGCGCAGATCTCCATCACCCTCAAGTAAGCTTGATACCCTATCATAAACTCCCCTAGAAGCCGTGGAAATATTTTCTTTACTGCCGAAGAAATTATTGATGATGCGTAAGATATTTTGAGCTCTGCCGTCCCAGATGCCTGCGGCCTCCATCAGTTCCTCTGTTGCCAAGTCATTATTTTGGCGATGACGACGCAAAACCCCAATAAGGAATCCGCGGGCCGCTGAAACTTCTTCATGAGTTTTCAGTTGGGCCAAAGAGTTGGACAGTGAGTGATTTCCTTCACTCAGATACTTCTGCCAAGCACTCTCAGTCGGTTGCTGAGGAACATTCAAAACAACAGGAGTGAGAACTTCTTTCGGCTTTTCAATAACTATGCCGAGTTTCTTCCTGGCGGCTGCAAGGATTTCATCTTTTCGGCGCTTATCTTCATCCTCGATTGCTGCCTGAGCTTTCTTCTGCAAAGCCTCGTAAATTTTGGAATCTTCCAAAAAAATATTCAATTCATCCTCTTTGATTCCAACCTCGGAAGCCAATTCTAATGCAAGCTCTTGAAATTTGAGCTCAATCCGAGATTCCCGCGAACCACCAGATGTATTCATTCCAATATGCATGTTCATTTGTCCCTCCATTTCATTTTTTGTCAAAAGGATAACGTTATTTATCCCAAACTATGTTGCATATTTAACAACCTACCATTATAGCATATTTTACATATTCAGTCAACATCTAAATCAATTGCAAATTGAATCTAAATGAGAATCTTGAATAATGTGCTCAAAACCAGAACTTATTGACTAACTGATATTTTATTGCTACTATTGACCATGTTATTGCGCTGTTAGCTCAGTTGGTAGAGCAGTTGCCTCTTAAGCAAACGGTCGAGGGTTCGAATCCCCCACGGCGCACACAAACGAAAAGCATCGTAATTTTAAATTTGAAATTTTAAATTTGAAATTGAATCCATATGCCCCCATAACTCAACGATAGAGTTAAAAGTGTCAGCTTTTAGGACTTCGCTGAGATCTACTAGTAGTAAGAAAACAATTTAATATATGCCCCCATAGCTCAACGGATAGAGCAACAGCCTTCTAAGCTGAAGATCTAGGTTCGATTCCTGGTGGGGGTACAAAGACAATTTAAAATTCAAAGTGCAAAATTAAAAGTTAATTTGATTTTTGAATTTAAACAAAACTTTTAAAAAGCTTCCAATAAAAAATAAATACGCTTGACTGAGAGAGTTGAAAGTAATTAGCTTTCAAGCCTTCTAAGCTGAAGATCTAGGTTCTCCTCCAGAGGCGGACAGGGATTCCTGGTGGGGTACAAATATAATTTTGAATTTCAACACAAAAAATCCAAGCTTGCATGCTTGGATTTTTTAAATCTATAAACAATCTTTTAATTTTGCATTTTTAATTTTTATTCTTAATTCATAATTCTTCATTCTTAATTTCCTTTACTTTCCTATCACAATTTTCTCATCCCGATAATAACTTCCCTCTCTGGAACTCTTGCGATGGATAGCCATTTTTATAAAAAATTTAACGAATATATTCCCGACGGGGAAATAATTCCATATTTTTCCAATATGAAAAAATATAGACCAAAAAGTAATGGTAAAAATTTTAGGCGGGACATAGGGAGTTAAAAAAGTATCCCAAATTACGGGTTTAATTTTTTGTTTATATCGATTTTTTAAATCTTTTTGACTTTCGGAAATAGTTTGGCCAGCTAACTTTCCACTTTGCATAGCATAATAAATTCCTTCCCCTGTGAGAAGCTTTACCAATCCCATCGCATCCCCGCAGAGCAAAACGCTATCGGTACAATAATTTTTCACCACTTTGAGTGGAAGTGCTCCCCCGAATGTTTTTGCAGCTGTATGTTCTTTTGGAATAAATCCTTTCTTTAAAGACCAAGCAAAGAAATCATCCAAATAATAATTCAAGTCTTTTCTCGGCTTTCTAATAATTCCAATTCCCACCTGATAACCATTCGCTGTCGGAAAAACCCACCCATATCCTATCTCCCACTTATAGCCCGCTACCACATGCACATTGATATCTTTTTTTTCACAAATTATTTCACGCTCCATGCAATAACCAAACTCATGACGTTTATGCAACCGATTTCCTAAAAATCTGGAAACCTTACTATACATTCCATCAGCCCCGATAATATAATCTGCAGTAATTTCCCTTTGCCCGTCAGATAATTTATAGAGATACTTGTTTCCTGATTTTTCTTTATAAATAGTCTGTAATTCAAATTTAAGAAATTTTATATTATCCTTTTTTAAAGCTTCCCGCAAAAGAAGATTATCAAATTCATATCTATCAATTTGATCAAAAAAATGTTTAAAGTCACATCGAGACACAAACATTTTATTCCAATACATTTTTATCGATTTGCAAGAATAAGATTTTAATTCATCTTTTATCCGCTTATAATTTTCAAATTCCAAAGGCCAATCTTTACTACTCATCAATCCTCCCCCGCAAGCCTTATGTCTGGGAAAATCATATTTATCTATAATTAAAACTTTCAAACTATCAATATAAAAAGCTGCCGTGCTTCCCGCCGGACCAGCCCCCACCACAATAACATCATATTTTTCTATATTTTCCATAACTCTAAACAAAAAAAAATTAATTTCTCTTTTTTATAATAAACACATATTTTGCAATTTCTAAAATTAAAAGTTCTGTTAAGCTGACACCCAAAACTATCCCCCATTCTTTCATGCCAATTGGCGATACTTTTAAAATAGATTGGAAAAATGGAATATGGATTCCACCAATCAAAACAACCAGCGCCCACCCAATAGACCAATTCAAATATTTGTTAGAAAAAGTTATCGGATTAAAAACAGAATGTTTAAACGACTTAATTATATAAGCAAAAGTAAGAGAGTCAAACGCCACTAAGGCAAAAATGACCGTTCTAGCTTTATCAATATCGCCAGTTAAATTATAAAATAAATAAAAAACGCTGGCCGCCGACAAACCGGAAACAGCAAAAACAGCAAAAATAAATTTCTTATAAAATTTTCCTATTAAAGGCTCTTTGGGATTAATGGGTTTTTCATCCATTATGCCGTCTGTATTATTCTCGGTTGTAAGAGCAATATTGGGGAAACTATCTTCCACTAAATTTATCCATAAAATCTGAATGGGATAAAGAGGAAAAGGCAGTCCGACAATAACCGCAAAGAAAAATAAGAACAATTCCGAAAAATCATCCGCAATTAAATAAATAACTGTTCTTTTTATATTTTCCCTAGCCACACGGCCTTGCTCAATAGCTTTCACGATTACCGAAAAACTATTATCCAATAAAACAATACTCGAAACTTCCTTGGCGATATCTGTACCTGTTCCCACTGAAATTCCCACATTTGAAGCTTTTATGGCCGGAGCATCATTTACTCCATCTCCTACCATTGCCACTATTTCACCGTTTTCCTGAAGCGCCCTCACAATTCTAATTTTGTGCTCAGGCGATACCCTGGCAAAGATAATTATCTTCTCTATTATCTTAGCCAGTTTCTTATCGCTTAATTTATCCAGCTCCCACCCCTCTAAAATTTCATCTTCATTTACATTCATCCCCAACTCATTAACAATCGCCTTGGCTGTATTCTTATGATCACCCGTAATAACGAAAGTTTTTATGCCTGCTTTTTTGGCAATTTCTAAAGATTTTTTAACATCTTTTCTAATAGGATCTTTAAGCGCCACAAATCCCATAAAATCTAAGTCATCCAAAAAAAAGGTGTAATCTTTTTTCTCATATTCATTTTCCTCTATTTCTTTCCAAGCACAGGCCAATACACGCAGCCCTTGTTTGGTTAATTTTTCCACATCATGCCCTAATTCAAGCCTCTTTTTTTCATCTATTAAACTGCTTTTATTATCCAGATGTATTTGCTTCGATTTCCCCAGCACTACCTCCGGAGAACCCAAGAAACAAATTATGATTTTATTGTTTTCTGTCTTATAAATTCTGGCGGCATATTTATTGGAAGAATTAAAATCTATTTTTTGCAAAAGTTTGAATTTTTTTTCTAGCTTTTCCTTCTCAATTCCAGCTTGCACGCTTGCCATCAGCAAAGCACTATCGGTATGTCTTCCTCTAATAATGATTTTTGCAAATTCATCTTGAGGGTTTTCAATATAAGCATCATTTACCAATGCCACTATTTCCAAAACTCGAAGGTGAGTTTCCAGTCCGGCTGAATTATAGATATTTTTTAAATTTCCCTTCTCGCCTAATAATTCTGCTGTCCCGGTTAAAATATGACTTACCTGCATTTCTCCTTTGGTAAGAGTACCAGTTTTATCCGTGCAAATTGCAGAGATAACCCCCATTCCCTCAGTGGCATTGAGTTTTCTAATCAAAGCTTTTTTGGTCACCAATCGCTTCATAGCCAAAACCAAAATAACCGTAATAGCTGGCAATAATCCCTCTGGTATAGCGCTCACCACCAAAGCAATAGAAGTTATAAAAACATCATATAAGCTTTCCCCTCTTATTATATAAATAGTCGCAAAAATTCCGATAGCTGCTAAAACACAAGCTGCTAATATTTTTGATAAATGAAGTAGTTTTTCCTGCAAGGGAGTTACAGGTGAATCTTCATTTTTGACCAGCTGGGATATCTTTCCCAGCTCAGTGTCAACTCCCGTAGCTGTAACAACAAATTCTCCACTTCCTCCTTCAACAATTCCCCCCATATAAACCATATTTTTTCTTTCCGCTAAAGCTACCTCCTCTTTTATGGAATCTTCTATCTTGTCTATACTCAGCCATTCGCCCGTCAAGGCAGATTCATTTATCTTGAGGCCATTACTTTTTACAACTCTTCCATCAGCTGGAATTTTATCTCCCTCATTCAAAAAAACAACATCTCCCGTCACCAAATTAGAACTTAATTCTTCTTTTTTTCTTCCATCTCGCAAGACCCTGCAATAAAACTTTACTGATTGACTTAATTTTTTTAAAACTTTTTCAGCTTTAAATTCTTGTACAAAACCAACTGTAGCGTTAACAAAAACTACAAAAACAATAAAAAAAGCATCCATAATATGCCCAATCAAAAATGAAAAGAACATAGCCACCAATATAACAATCACTAAGGGATTTTTAAATTGTGAAATTAAGATTTTAAAAACTGCGTTATTCTGCTTCTCTGGCAATTTATTTTCTCCATTCCTTATTAACCTTTTTTCAAATTCTTTTTGCGTAAGACCTTTTTGGGAAGCTTCTCTTGCGGAAAGTGTGTAAAATTCCTTCATTTTGTAGATATTTTAAATTATTATTTTAAGCTGATTCTTTTTCTTTTATAAATTATAGCATAAAATTATGTATTATTATCAGTATTATCAATATCTTAACACGTTGAAATTAAGAATAATAAGCAACTATTATTCTTAATTCCCCATATTCATAAAGTCCAAATTCCTGATAAATAAGCAACAAAAAGTAAAAATCACAGCGTGCGCTGGTAGCTTTAATTCTCCCTGCTTTGCGAGCTTTGAAATTAAATACATATCAAATACAGGTTCCGCACTTTACGACTAAAATAAAATAAATCAACTCGAGAGGGAGCGTTAAGAAACTTTGTTACAAAGCGGATGCGGAGTCTGAAGTTTTAGCGGAACGAGAGTTAGATTTATTTATTTTGGGAGTACGTGTGGCAGTTTTTGCCCGCCTGCAACGCTGTAGCACTGCGGGCAGGTAACTTTTTTGCTCGCCTCGCTAAAGCTTGTCGAAGCGGGCTGTCAAAAAGTTAGTGAAAAAAGTTTAGTGGCAGAGGCCTGTGTGAACCTAAGCCTATCTGCACACGCACCGCCTAAAGGCTGCATTTTTCTGATTAATAAAAACCTCTCATAAGGGAGAGGTTTTTATTCTAAGCTAATAACTAAAAGCTATAAAATATTTTACTATTCAGATTTCTCACCTTCAGCCTTCGGTTTTTCCACTCCCTCTACTTTCGTAACATCCTCTTCAACCTTTTCATTTAATTCAGCCAATTCCTCTTCGCTTCTAGGAGCGCTCACGGAAGCAATAATTGTTTCTAGATTATCTAAAACTTCCACATCAGCTGGAACATTCAAGTCTCCCACCGTAAATCTATCTTCAAAAGTAACTAATTTAGCTAAATCAACCACAAATTCCTGAGGCATGTTTCCTGGCAAACATTTTACCGCAACATCATCCAAAGATTTAACCATTGTTCCTCCATTTTCTTTTACAGCTGGAGATTCTCCGATAAAATTCAAAGGAATCTTTGTTTCAATTTCTTCTTTCATATTAACTCTCAAAAGATCAATATGCACAATTTTTCCAGAAAGAGAATCCATTTGATAATCATAAATTATCACATTTTCTTTTGCTCCTCCATTAATTTCTAAGACAACCACCGTATTTTCACCAGCTTGCTCAAAAACTTTTCCAAATTCTAAATTATTCACCCAGACATGCTTATTTTCTTTTGATTGTCCATACAAAACAGCTGGAATCAATCCGCCTTTTCTTTTAAGATTAAGATTTTCAGTTTCTAAATCTCTTGACTCCGCCTTTAGGGATATACTTTTCATAATTCTTTATACCGAAATACATTCACAGAAAAACTACTTCACTATTCTTCTCTGCAAATTCAATTTCATTCTTACTTATTATTTAAATACTTATACACTTTTAAAACTTCATCTTTATCAACAGGTGGCTTCTCAAACATCTCGCGCGCCTCTTTGACGCTTAAGTCGGTCGCCATTCCCAAACTCACAACTCCTTTTTTGCCTTCTGAGATAAAAGCCAACAAGGCACTCTGACATTTACTGCAAGTCAAGTGAAATACAGTTCTACTGACGCCCTCTTCCAAAACAAAAGTCTGAGAACTGTCATATTTTGCTTTGCACAGTGGGCATTTGGTCAGATTTTTTAAGTTATAGTCTTGTTCTCTCATAATAACTATTATACATATTAATAGAGATAAATCAACCCCACACCTAATTTTAGCATATTGGCAATTAACACGTTAACAATTCGAGAATAAAGATAAGAACAAGTCATCGGTCATCAGTCAAAAGTCATCTTTAAGGTGTTTAGCATTAGGCATTTGGCACAAGTCCTTAAATCATAAATCATACATCTTAAATCTTTACCACCAATTCGTCAATGCGTTAAATCATTAATTAAACAATAGCCAATTTAGTATTATTCGTAGTTTCGTATAAATTCGCCCGCCTGCAACGCTATAGCAATTGCGGGCAGGTAATTCATTCGCCCGCCTGCCAACGCCTATTAATGTTTACTAATTTATTATATTTAAAAACTACACTAATCATCATATTAAATCATATAACGGTAGGCATTGGCGGGCAGGTAGAGAAAATCAAAACTCCTCCATATCAATTCGTGTTTCCAAATTTCTTCGACTAACTAAAAAAATATTATTAATGATTCCGATTGTCATAAAAGAAACCACCAAGGAACTTCCCCCATAACTTAAAAATATAAGCGGTATTCCCGTTACCGGCATTACTCCAATATTCATACCGACATTTACCATTACTTGGACAAAAAACATCGCCATACTTCCTGCTGCTATGAGATAGCCAAAATTATCCATAGCTATTTGGGCTATTCTTTTTAATCTGTAAAAAATAACCAAAAGCAAAATAATTATCACCCCGGCCCCCACCACTCCGAATTCTTCCACAATCACTGCAAAAATAAAGTCTGTATGATTTTCGGGCAAAAAATTTAATTGGGATTGTGAACCATGTCCCAGGCCTTTTCCCAACAATCCTCCTGATCCCACAGCTACCATAGATTGAATAACATTATATCCGCTTCCCTTGGGATCATTTTCTGGATTAACAAAATTTATTATTCTGTTTCTTTGATAATCAGCCAACAAAAACCAAGTCATCACTAAACTCAAAATACCCAAAATAACCATCACTGCCAGATATTTCCACTCTATCCCCGATAAGAGGAGCATGACTATCAAGATAGCCATCAAAACCAAGGCACTGCCAAAATCAGGTTGAAGCAATACTAACCCTATTGCCACTCCCGCTATGGAGAAAGAAGCCACCAATCTGGTTATTTCGCTCAGCATTGATTTGCTCTTTGTAATAAAACTAGCCAACGATAAAATCAATAAAACCTTAGCTATTTCCACTGGCTGAAAGTTAAGAAAACCAAAAGAAATCCAGCCGGTTGTTCCTCTCACCAGGGAACCCTTAATAAGCACCAAGATCAAAACTATAAGCATCAAAAAATATATTATCTTGCTATGAGATCTGAAATTATGATAATCCACCAAAGAAAAAATAAACATCACAATAATCCCCACCATAAAAGCCCCCGCTTGCTTTGCAAAAAAATTGGCCTCCTGGGCGTTTATTTTTTCAGAAGCTGAAATACTATAAAGAGCCAAAAGTCCCACACCCAAAAGCAATAATACAGCTGCTATTAATATCCAATCTAATCTCAATATTTTTCCCAACATACATTTAATAATATATTCACTTCTACCCTATTTTAATTTAAAAAGAGATATTTGCCAACCAATCACATTAAGTATAAAACAATATGAATATTCAATGATCAATACTCAATTCTCATTCAATATTCAATATTAAAATATTCAATAAAAAAATAGCTTTTCAACTTAATTTAACAATCTTAATTTTTGAATTCTCAAAATCCTAAACTCCAAAATTTTCAAATTAACACTTTAAGAACATTATAAACTTTATGAACTTTATAAACTATTCTCATTGTCAAAATACCGATTTTACGCTAATATTACAATAAGTTTAAAAAATATCGGAACTTTAATTTGAAAGAATAAATTATAAATTATGAAATTAATTGTAAATCTACCTGCTTACAACGAAGAAGAAAAAATCGGACAAACCATTAAAAGAATTCCTCGAAAATTAAACGGCATCAGTGAAGTCTTAGTTCAAGTAACTAACGATGGGTCCAAAGATAAAACAGTAGAAGTTTCTCGCCAAGCTGGCGCAGATATTATCATTTCTCATAATACCAATCGAGGAATCGGAGTGGTTTTTAAAACTGCTATCACTAACGCTCTGGAAAACGGAGCAGATATCATGGTTAACATTGATGCTGACGGACAATTTGACCCTAATGATATCCAAAAAATGATTGACCCGGTTTTAAGCGGTGAAGCCGATATGGTTATCGCTGACAGATTTGGGGAACATAAAGCTAAAAATATTCCTTGGGTAAAAGATTTCTTAAATAGAGTGGCTGCCAATTTAGTGGGGACATTTATGAAATTTAAAATTAAAGATTTGACCTGTGGCTTTAGAGCCATGAATGCTGAAACAATGCTTAAGCTAAACCTTCCAGGCGGATTTACGTATACTCAAGAAACCATCATTGATGCGTTGGGGAAAAATCTTAAATTAAAATGGATTCCGGTTGAGGTAACTTATTTTACCGACCGCAAATCAAGAGTGGTTAAAAGTATTTTTCAATTTGTAAACAATAGCTTCAAAATAATTATTAAAGCTATTCGCGATGTACGCCCAATGAAATTTTTTGGCATTCCTGGTCTCACCTTAATTACAGTTGCTCTTATTACTTTTGGTATTTTTCTATTTTTCTATTTCCAAAATTTTAAAATTTCCCCCTACCGTAATTATTTGCTTGTTTCAATCACCTTTTTTCTCATTGGACTCCAAACTATCATTTTTGCCCTAATTGCCGATATGATTAAAACTCACCGCAAACTAACTGAGGATCAAATGTATTTATTAAAATCATACTTCTATAATAAAAAGAAGAATGAAACAAAAAAATATGAATAAAAATCCTAGGATATTATTTATATCCAGAGCTTATCCTCCTATTTTAGGAGGAATTGAAAATCAAAATTACGGAATCGCTACCGAGCTTTCTCGATTAACTGCGGTAAAAATAATCGCCAACAGACATGGCAAGAAATTTTTACCGCTTTTCTTAATTAAAGCAACCTTTCTCAGTCTTTTTTCTCTTTGGAAATATGACGTAGTCCTTTTTGGGGACGGCGTATTAACTCCTCTGGGAGTATTTTTAAGAATTTTTCATCCTAAGAAAAAATTTGTTTCCATTATTCATGGACTTGATTTAACTTTTGCTTACAAAAAATCTCTTTTAGGAAAAATTTACAAAAACATCGTTATTCCCTCTATTGATAAAATGGATAAATTAATTATGGTCGGAAACTCAACTATTTCTGAAGCAGCTAAGCTGGGAATTAATAAATATAAATGTGTTTTTGTTCCCAATGGATTTGACGCAGAAAAAGTTTCTGGTAATTTCATGCGCAAAGAATTGGCTGACTTTTTAAATATGGACCTAACCAATAAAAAGGTGATTTTAAGAGTAGGCAGATTTGTGCGTCATAAAGGACTGGATTGGTTTATTAGAGAAGTAATGCCGTTACTGCCCGCTAATTATATTTTAATCGGAGCGGGAGGAAGATCAGCTAAAACTGTCGGCGATAGTGATACCTTTGGGGATTGCGAAAGAAATATTAAAGATAAATATTTAAATGGACGGGTTTTTCTTTTTCCCAATATCGCCCAAGACAAATTCTCCCAATGTTAAAGTTCCCGGATCAATGGAGGGCTTTGGAATTAACGCCATTGAAGGAGCTGCTTGTGCCAAAGTGGTTGTCTCTTCTGATTTAGAGGGCCTCAAGGATGCGGTAATTAATGGAAAAAATGGATTTATGGTAGAACCAGGAAATGCGGAACAATTTGCCAAAAAAATAACAGCTATTTTGGCTGATGAAAATTTCTGTATCAATTTTGGAAAGCGCGCCCAAACTTTCACTTTTGAAAATTTCTCCTGGCCAGCAGTCGGCAAGAGGTATCTTGAAGAACTTAAAAACATCTAGCATATATCATAAAAAAATAACATAAAAAAAGTATATACAGTTCAAGGTATATACTTTTTTAATCAATGAAATCTCCCAGCGATACTGATAATTTCTATTCTGTACACATTAAGCGGTCTTCAAAGTTTAAATGCATACAAATACATATCAAACATGTTTCAAACCATATCAAATACAAAGTCCACACTTTACGGATAAAATTTAATAAATCAACTCAAAAAGAACGTTAAAAAAACTGACACCCCAACGGTGTCATCCCAGAAAATAGAATTTCTTAACGATTCGCCAGCTGGCGAAGAGTTTTAGAAATTCATTTATGTGGGATCTCCGGAGAAGTATGTACATATAAGTTAGTAGTACGTGTGGCAGTTTTTGCCCGCCCGCAAAGCTCTCTGCACTGCGGGAAGGTAACTTTTTGCTCGCCTCGCTAAAACTTGTCGAAGCTGGCTCGCCTCGGCGAAGCGGGCTGTCAAAAAGTTAGTGAGAAAAATTTGGTTGCAAAAACGCGCTCCGTCTTATTTTATTATAAGAATTTTTTATTATTGCCAACAATTTTTTCAAATATCCGCTTAGCATACAAAAGCGAGATAATAACTGCGGTCCAATTAATGGCAAAAATTCCCCACCAAACCCCGTCTATACCCCAACCCATCACTTGGCTAAAAACATAAAAAAATATCATAGGTGCCAATATCTGTCTATAAGTTCCAATCCATAAGGCAAAGTTAGGTTTCTTGAATCCCTGCAAAACTGATACCACAATATATAAAATAGTATATGCCGCATACACCAAAATAGAAATATACAAATAATGCACTCCGGTATTTATAACCTCTGGATCATCGGTAAAAAATGCCATCAGCTTCTCAGCAAAAAAATATACTCCCGCTATTCCAATTAAAGATAAAAATAATCCATAGCGTATCACAATTTTAAAAACCTCCAGACAACGATCAAATTTCTTAGCTCCATTGTTTTGTCCCACTAGCGTCAAGGCAGCTACATTAAGTCCGATTGAGGGCATCACAGCAATTTGATCAATTCGAGTAGCGATTCCATAAGCTGCCACCGCGGCTTTGCCAAAAGGAGCCACAAAATAAGTAATAATAAAAACTCCAATTGCAACTGTCATCAGATTTAAACTAGCCGGAAAACCCTGTCTAGCGATTTCTTTAAAGTATTTTTTTTGAGGGTAAAACAAGTGCCAACACCCTCGGCAAAAAACGTTTCTCTTTGCCAAAATTCTTCCCATATAAATTACTCCCAATAATTGAATAAGTACAGTTGCCCATGCCACCCCCGCCAAGCCTAAAGCCGGGAAACCAAACCACCCGAACATAAACATTGGATCAAAGAGACAATTTAAGAAAAATCCAAAAATTAAAAAATTGCGAAAAGTTTTTGTATCGCCCTCGGCATTTAAAATTCCATTAATCACAAATGTCAGCCCAAAGAAAACTGAGCCCAACAATATTATGTTTATATATTCAGTAGCAATACTCAGATATGCACCTTCGGCTCCCAAAATTTTAAAAAGATAAGGTGCCACAAGATATCCCGCTACGGTTAAAAAAAGACTGATTATCACAGAAAAACTCAGAGCTTGCAAAGCATACAGGTTTGCTCTTTTTTCATCTTGCGCTCCCAAAGCATTAGCGATAAGCGCAGTTGATCCGCTGGAGATACCGGAACCCAAAGCAATAATCATAAAGAAAACCGGAAAAGATAAAGATAGCGCCCCCAAAATAGGTATCTACCACATTATACATCGTGTTAAAAAAGAAACCCACGCTCGCTGGCACAGCAATCATTTTTATTTGCTGAGGAATATTGCCATCTGTTAAGTTATTATTTTTCATAGATTTTTTAACTTTAATCTTTAAATTAATTCTTTCCACCACAATAAAATACTATACAACTCCATGTTAATATTATTATCCATAAAAATCAAAAAATTGATATTTTAATCCCTCCCTAATCCCCCTTCCAGAAGAGGGAGCTATAATTAAAAATTAAATAATTGATTGAATATTAAAAA
>Ga0076244_143_pt1 | contig 14835 bp, 19 predicted proteins | sample RifGroF2_FD_67710 | JGI IMG/M metagenome (GOLD analysis project Ga0076244, IMG submission 67710) | Parcubacteria (Moranbacteria) bacterium GW2011_GWF2_34_56 | reverse complement strand
TAATTATATGCAAAAAATAACTCCTTTTTTATGGTTTGACGAAAAAGCACAGGAAGCAGCAAGTTTTTATGTGAATGTTTTTTCCAATAATCCAGAAGTCGCTTCCAGAGGGGGCAATTCAAAAATGGGAAAGATTACATATTACAATGAACCCGGAGCTAGAGCCTCAGGAAGGCAATTGGGATCTGTTATGACAGTAGAATTTGAGCTGGATGGACAGCAATTTGTAGCTCTAAACGGCGGACCTCATTTTAAATTTTCTGGCGCAATTTCATTTGTGGTTAATTGCCGTTCTCAAGAAGAAATTGATTATTTTTGGGAAAAATTTTCCGAGCATGGAGAAAGTGGTCAATGCGGATGGATAAACCGGGATAAATTTGGTATAACTTGGCAAATTGTACCGGCTATTTTAGAACAATACTTGAGCGACCCTGATCCAGAAAAATCAAAAAGAGTGATGGAGGCAATGCTGGAGATGAAAAAAATTATTATCGAGGATTTAAGGAGGGCGCACCAACAAGAATGAATTTTTTATTAATATATAATCATTAAATAAAATATATGAAAAATATATCTAATAATAAAAAGGGAGAGTTGATTATTAATCGTATTTTTAACGCTCCTATAGAAAGAGTGTGGGAAGCCTGGACAAATCCGGAGATCTTTAAGAAATGGTGGGGACCCAAAGACTTTACCGCTCCCTATGCTGAAGTTGATTTTAGGGTGGGTGGAAAAAGTCTTGCTTGTATGAAGGCGCCTGACGGTAAGGAGTATTGGAGTACGGGAACCTATAAGGAAATTATTCCATATAAAAAAATCGTTACAACTGATTCTTTTTCCGACAAAGAGGGAAATATTGTTTCAGCCAAGGAGTATGGCATGGAGGATATTCCTGAAGAATTGGAGATTGAAGTGAATTTTAAAAAATTGGAAAACAGAAAAACAGATATGACTTTAAAGCACGGTAAATTTCCAGAAGGATCCATTATAAAGTCAGCGCAACAAGGCTGGAGTCAATCTTTTGATAAGTTTGAAGAAATTTTAAAATAATTTCATAATGATAATTTAATCAAAGCCCGCATGTTATCTTAAAATTTAAGAATTATTCAGTGTAAAATATAATTATTAATAATCCCAGTTAAATGATGCGGTAATCGCAATTTAACAGGATAAAAAAATATATGGGTAAATATGTAGATGGTTTTGTTCTCCCGGTTCCTGAAGAAAAATTGGGAGAGTATAAAAAAATGGCTATGGAAGGAGGTAAAATTTGGAAAAAACATGGCGCTCTTGAGTACTACGAATGTGTAGGAGATGATTTGGCTTCGGAAATGATGGGGATGAAATATTTAAAATTTCCTAAAACAGTCAGTGCTAAGCCCGGGGAAGTTCCAGAGCGCATCGCGATAGCGTTAATGCCAAAGTTATGAAAGAGTTCATGGAAAATTCAAAAATGAAAGATAAGGAGATGCCATTTGACATGAAGCGTATGGCTTATGGGGGGTTTGAAACGCTGGTGGCGCTTTAGAAAGTCAAAAATATAATTTTTAAAAGCTAAAAAATAGCGGTCGGACCGCTATTTTTTTAAATACAAGTAGATAAAGTAACTTTTTTGTTTATAAATTTTCTTTGAAAAAAGTAATAGTTCTTTCCCAGGCTAAACTGTAATTTTGGCTTAGATTGTGATCATCTCCAGTGTATTCAAAATATTCTACATTTTTTTGTGCTTTTTCCAATTCTTTTTTAAGTCTAAGGGATAATTCAACCGGCACGCTTTTGTCTTTGGTTCCATGGTGAAGTTGAATGGGAGAAGAAATGTATCTAAGATAAAAATGCGGATCGATTTTTTTCCAAAAGTCAGGATTTTCATCAGGTAATCCATGTTCTTTGATAAATGAGTTTTCTTTTAAGTTTTGCAGAAAAGGAATTTTGGCATTGTAGGTATGAAGCATGTCCTGAAAACTTCCGACCACTCCCGCCCAAAACACAGCCGCTTTTATATCAGGAGAAATTGTGATAGTGCGAAGACCAATCTCTCCTCCATTTGAGTGTCCCCAGTAGCCGATTTTTTCCGAATTGACTTCGGGATAGTTTTTTAAATAAGAGATAGCATATAAAGTGTCTATAACATATTTTTCAGAAAAATGGGCGCCGTCAGCATTTCCCTCTGATTGTCCATGTCCCCTAATCGCGCCAGAGTAGCTTGATAAGTAGGATAATTGCCAGTAGTGGAATATTGCTTGGGTGGAATATATCCATGCATAAAAATAATTGCCGGATAACCTCCTTCCGGTTTTGGCTCAAGCGGAACGGTGAGTAGTCCGTAAATTTTAAGTCCTTCTGATTTGTAAGAAACAATCATTTGTCGATAATTTGTTCCATTAGGAAGACTTTCTTCTATTTCAAAATCTCCACCGGGGTAATTTCCTTTGCGAAGCTCCTCGATCTCCATGGGAGAAGGCTTTTTCTTTTCTGATTTTTCAGTTTCGGTTTTTGTTTCGGGGTAAGTAAGAGGATTGGGAGTGGGTTGATTTTCTTTTGATTTATCAAATTTAACGATTACCAGAATTAAGCCGGTAAATAATCCTAAGACAATTATTAATCTAAATATATTCTTCATACTTAAATTTTAGCATAATATCTGTCATTAAAAAAAGTGGTTTATTTTTTTGCTGGTTTAAAATAATTATTATTGGAAAAATGAATTTGTATTAAAATATTGCTAAAAATAGCTAAAAGTTATATAATTGTAGTATAAAAACGCTTAATTTTAAGTTACTTGAAAATAATAATTGACAGGCAAAAACGTGAAATCAATTCATTTAAATATATTAATAATTTAAATATAAAATATATGAATGAAATAATAAAACAATATCTACAAAAAATATCTCCAAACTGTCAAGGAGAGGATGGGGAAAATTACTTTTATTCTATTTTTAGAATTATCATATCTTTGTTGTTTTTTATGCATGGAGCGCAGAAACTTTTTGGCTGGATGGGTGGAATAGACGGCAATGGGGCAACTCCGGAGCTTGCTGGCCTTGCTTGGTTTGCGGGTTTAATTGAGGTTGCGGTCGGATTATTGGTTTTGTTGGGAGTTTTTACTCGTATAGCGGCTATGATGGGGGCTCTTGAAATGATTGTGGCTTATTTTATGGTTCATCTTAGGATAGGGTTTAATCCCCTCTTAAATGGAGGAGAGCTAGCGTTAATTTATTTGGTGTCATTTTTAATTATAATTTATTACGGAGCAGGAAAATGGAGTCTGGAGAAGAGCTTGAGTAGAACAGAAACTTTTTGATAAATAAAAACACCCATAATCTGGGTGTTTTTATTTTATACTCTCACCAATAAAGAGAAATAAAAATTGCAAGCAGTAATATCTGAGTTTAAATATATGAATAGAGAAAAAATTAGAAAATACGACATGGTTATAGTAGGGGGCGGAGTTACAGGAACAGCTCTTTTGTATGTATTGGGAAAATATACAAATTTATCTTCCATAGCCCTGGTTGAAAAATATTCCGACTTTGCCCAGGTGAATTCAAATAATGTTAATAATAGCCAAACCCTTCACTTTGGAGATATAGAAACAAATTATTCACTAGAGAAAGCCTTGGTAGTAAAAGAAGCGGCTGAAATGCTGGAGAGATATTTATTAAAAACTCAAAATTCAGAAGGATTAATATATAAAAAATCTCATAAAATGGTTTTGGCTGTTGGGAAAACTGAAGTAAAAGATCTAGAAAAACGTTTTGAGGATTTTAAAAATTTTTATCCTAAATTGAAATTATTAAATAAGCAGGATATTGAGAAAGTGGAGCCCTTGGTGGTAAAAAAAAGAAATGCCAAGGAAGAAATTCGCGCCCTGATTTCCGAGGATGGTTATATTGTCGATTATAAAGCGCTTTCTAAATCATTTGTGGAAAACGTGCTCAAGGAAGAGGGAAAAGATATTAACATATTTTTAAATACCAGGGTTAATTTTATAATCAAAAATAACGGCGGGTATGTATTAAAAATAAATAATAAAATCTTAGAATCTAAAGCTGTTGTTTTTGCGGCTGGAGCGCACAGCTTACTTTTTGCAAAATCTCTTGGGTATGGTAAACAATATTTTTTGTTGCCTGTAGCGGGAAATTTTTATGCTGCCAATCAAAAGCTTTTGAATGGAAAGGTTTATACAATGCAAAAAGACAAATTGCCTTTTGCTGCAGTTCACGGAGATCCAAATATCCGTAATTTAAATGAAGTGAGATTTGGTCCTACGGCTAAAGTTATTCCTGTGCTGGAAAGAAAAAACATAAAAACATTTCGGGAATTTTTCAAAACCACTAAATTTGATTTTAAAGTTATGGCAACTCTTTTTAAAATAATCTCTGATCGGGATATTTTAGGTTTCATTGCTCAAAACATGATTTATGATATTCCTTTTTTGTATTAAAAAAATAGTGCCCGATTTGAGTTTGGAGAATCTTGAATTCAAAAAAATAGCAGGAGGAATACGCCCTCAGTTGGCAGATAGAGAAAAGAAAGAGTTGATAATGGGTGTGGGAGAAATTGTGGGGGATAATATAATTTTCAATATTACTCCCTCGCCAGGAGCGACTGCTTGCTTGCAATCAGCCAAGAGTATAGCTAGGAAACTTTCAAAATTTTGTATTTGATGAAGATGGATTTAAGAGAGATTTTTTGGAGAATAAATAATTATGAGCTATGAAATAATTTTGGATTTGCATTGGATTTTAGATTTATGATATAATATTAAAGCTTAATATCTTAAATCATGCATATGAAATTTGGAGAAAATTTTAATCCTCAGGCTGGGTTAGAAGCAGAAGAAAATAATGAGGAAGTTTCGATGGAAGAATTGGAGGCGGCTAATGAGCAGTTGGTTGGAGGTTTTGAATTATCCGGAGATCCTCAAGAGTTAATGAAAAATTATGAAGCTTTATTTGAGGGAATAGAAACAAAAGAATTGGAATTTTTTAAAGACGTTATTGATAATGCACCCATTGAAGTGCGAGAAGCCCTGGAGGGTGGTGACACCGGTCCATTGGTAAAATATGCAGATAAAATGGGAGTAATTGGAAAAAGATTAGTAGGGCTTGTTGTTTTTGCGGCAATATCCTTTGCAGCAATGTCTTTTAATGTATCATCAGCTAGTGCAGCTGGCGGTGGCATAGAAAAAGCAAAAATGTTTTCGGCTGGATCTGACCAGGCTATGATGGAACGCGTATCTATCGGCGGAGGAGGAAGTAAGCCTCTTGTAGGAGGAGGAAAAATTGTGGTGGATGCAAAGACGCAGTCACAAATTGATTTTGAAAATAAAGTAGCCGAATACAATAAGATAAAAAATGTTGGAAACGGCGTAGATGGAAGCGGTAATGAAAATTATGTAGGAGGAACTTATGCGGATGGTGAAAGAGTCAATTAACTTTGTTTCAAAGAAATATGGGAGTGTTTTGCGCAAATAAGGCTCCATAGTATAATTATAAAAGTAAAGATTTAAATAAATAAAAAATATTTCTGTTAGATTTTTTAAAAAATATATATTTTTAACAGATAACTCTTAGTTAAATGGTGCAGATTATCGCTATTTAACAAAGCAAATAAAAAAATGAAAAACAAAAAAGGAATGGCGCAAATAGGTATAATTACTGCAGCTATTGTAGTGATTGTTTTAATTGTGGCTGGAGTCAGCTATGCGGCTTATAAAAAAAGCGCAACCAGCGTAAAAATCGGACCAAATGGAGTTGATGTAGAGGCAGGGGGTATAAATGTAAAAACTGGAAATGGCGGAGTAAGAGTTAAGGCTGGGGATAAGACTTTAAATGCTGGAAGCGAAGGTGTGGAAGTAAATGCGGGAGATTTAAATGTTAGCGCAGGAAATGACGGAGTAAATGTACAGGCGGAAAATCTCGATGTGAATGCAGGAAGTGATGGGGTAAGTGTGGAAACTACAACAGAAGAATAAAATTAATTAAACTTTGTAAATAATAAATCTTGATTAAATAAAAATAAATTTAATCGGATTAACAAAAAAAATGAAAAATAAAAAAGGTATTATTCAAACTGGCGTAGTTGTGGCAATTGTCGCAATTTTGGGTTTGACCATTGCTGGTACTGGCTACATGATGTATAAAAAAAATATGCCAAGTGTAGAGGTTGGTGCAGATGGGGTGGAAGTTGATGCTGACGGAGTGAGTGTAAAAACGGGAAGCGATGGAGTGAGTGTTAATATGGATGGAACAAGTGTTGATACCAATGGTGGAAATGTGAGTGTTAAGACTAATGGAACCACAGTTAATACTGGCGGAGAAGTTCAAGAAGGAGAAGAAGTTAAGGCTGAAGAAAAAGTTAATACAGTTTTGATTTTTGATGCTTCTGGAAGTATGTCTGCGCAGGCTCAGGGAGGAACCAGAATTAAACTTGCCAAAGATGCGATGACTAAATTTGTTGATAATCTTAAGTCTGATGTTAATTTGAGCGTAGTGGCTTATGGGCATAAGGGAAATAATACTCAAGCCGGAAAAGCAGTTTCTTGTGCTGGGATAGAAGAGATTTATTATATGGGAGAAGTAAATGCAAGTATTGTTAAATCAAAAGTTAATGCCCTGAATCCAAATGGTTGGACTCCAATTGCGGATTCTTTGAAGAAAGCCGAGAACATACTTGTAACAAAAGCTACCCAAGGGAAAAAGCATATAGTTTTATTAAGCGATGGTGAAGAGACTTGCGGTGGCGATCCAGTTGCTTATGCTTGCGAATTGAAATCTAAGGGAATTTCAGTAGATGTAATTGGACTTGATGTTACTGGAGCTGTAGCTAAGCAATTAACCGACATTTCTAAATGTGGAGGTGGAGAATATTACTCAGTTGATAGTGCTAGTGATTTTGATGTGGTGGTAAATGATATGGGAGTAAAAGTAAATACTGGAAATCTTAATGTGGATATTTCTGGAGATAGCGTAAAGGTAAACACTGGAGATTTAGATGTAACAACTGATGGGTCAGGTACAAAAGTTGACGCTGGCGGAGTGAAGGTTGATGCCAATGATAACGGGGTAGATGTGGATGTGAATTCTTATGTTCCTTCTTTCTAGTAATTATTTTTTTAAAGTATTGATTTGTATTTTAAGACTTACAAAGTGAATAAAATAAAAGCCACCAACATCACCGGTGGTTTTTATTTTTTATATCAGAAAAGCACTATTGCGAAAGATTTGTCAAAGTTGTAGTATTATATGGATGGTAAATACTAGTAAAATACAATAATATGGCAAAAAAAGAAGAAAAAAAAGAAGTAGTTTGTGTGATTGGATTGGGTTATGTTGGACTTCCCTTGGCAGTTCGAGCTCAAGAAAGGGGCTATAAAGTTATTGGAGTCGAATTGGATGAAAAGAAAGTGGAGCGGATAAATAAAAAAATTTCTCCAATTGATGATGAATTTTTAATTAAAAACTTGCCTCTTTTTCCTTTTAAAGCTACTTCTGACGCTAAGGAAATAAAAAAAGCAGATATTGTTTTGATTTGTGTTCCAACCCCCGTGGATAGTTTGTATAATCCAGATTTAGGACCAGTGCGCGGAGCTTGTGAAATGATAGCTAATAATTTCAAAAAAGGCGCGTTGGTAATTTTAGAATCAACTGTGAATCCTGGAGTATCTGAAGAAGTTGTGAAACCAATTTTTGAATCATATGGTTATAAAATCGGAATAGATGTTTTTATTGCTCATTGTCCAGAGAGAATTAATCCTGGCGATCCAAAATGGAATGTCACCAACATTCCAAGAGTAGTAGGCGCTTTTACGCCCAAGGGATTAGGTAAGGCAAAAACTTTTTATGAATCAATCGTAGATGGAACTATTCGACCGATGAAGCACATTAGGGAGGCGGAAGCTTGTAAAGTGGTAGAAAATTCATTTCGCGATATTAATATAGCTTTCGTGAATGAACTTGCTAAATCTTTTGATGCGCTGGGGATTGATGTAAAAGATGTGATTGATGGCGCTAGTACTAAGCCATTTGCTTTTATGCCTCATTATCCATCTTGTGGAATTGGAGGGCACTGCATCCCTGTTGATCCTTATTATTTAATTGAAAGAGCCAAACAAGCCGGCTTTGATCATAAATTTTTAAAAACTTCTCGAGCAATTAATAATTCTATGCCAGAATATGCAGTGGAATTGTTACAAGATAAATTGAATGAAATAAAGATGCCACTTAATGGTACTAATGTTGGAATATTGGGAATTGCTTATAAGGCCAATGTGGATGATGATCGTGAATCTCCTTATTATGGAATTGTAAAAGCTCTAAAGAAACATAAAGCTAATGTTCATTCTTTTGATCCACATATCAAAAGTAAATCAACAGTAAAAACATTGGAGGCATTGTTAAAAAAATCCGATGCGATAATTTTGGTAACTAATCATAAAGAGTTTGAGATCTTAACAGGGGAATTATTAAAGAAATATGGCGTAAAAGTAATTATCGATGGGAAAAACTGTTTAAATAAAGATGAGATAAAAAAAACCGGAGTTATTTATAAGGGAATTGGAAGATAAATAAATTTGCAAAGTTCTCAAAAAGTAATCATAGAAATAAAAACCACTAGATTTTTTCTAGCGGTTTTTTATAATTTTATTTGTATGCTAAAATTATAAAGGTTCATTATGAAAATAGAAAAAAGAATAAAAATTAAAAGGGAGGATTTGAATACAGAGAAAAAAATAACTGAATTTTTAGAGATGCAAGTATTGGCGATTGCAAAAGTTCAATTAGAAATGGAACCGCAGTTGGTGTGGCAATTCCAATAATGGGGGGAATATAATGCCAACACAATTAAGGTTAACATGTCGAATTGATGCATGTAAAAAAAGCACCTTTTGTTATAAATGTCGCAAATTAACTTGTAGAATTGAAACTGACAAGCAGTGTGTTCAGTTAGGATTTATCGATCCGAGAGGGAGAATATTGTGTCCCAAGTGTCGCTTCAAAGATTTGCAGGCGGCCGTGGAAAAAAACAGCAAGTGATTTCATGGAGGATTCCTTACAGAGGAATCCTCATTTTATTAGCCAGAAAAACCACCGCCCCTAGGCGGTGTGTGCGCTTAAGATTACATTCACTAACTTTTTGACAGCAAAAAGTTACAAAAACTGCCACACGTACTCCTAAAATAAATAAATCTAACTCTCGTTCCGCTAAAACTTCAGACTCCGCATTCGCTACGTAATAAAGTTTCTTAACGCTCCCTCTCAAGTTGATTTATTTTATTTTAGTCGTAAAGTGCGGACCCTGTATTTGATATGTATTTAATCTTAAAGCCCGCAAGGCGGGTAGGATAGAAACCGCCAGCATTGCTGGTTTTAATTTTAATTCAATAAGATAGGATTATCTTCTTTGCTAGGAGAGGGATAAGTTAAGTTTTCCGAATCAGGAATAGCATTTCTTAATTCTTTTGATTTTTTCTCCCATTCCTCAATCGTTTTTAAATTTTTCAATATTTGGATTTTGGTTTTGCAATTCATTTTTTGCTTTTTTGTATCCCCAATAGCCGACAAATATGATCATACTCATAGTTAAAAGCGTTATTATTAGGCATCCGCCAATAATCCAAACCCAAAGAGAAGTCTTTTTTTTAATATTTATTTCTGCTTCATTAGTAGGTTGATTTATCTGCTCCTTATTTTCAGTAGGAGATTTTTCTTGTTCGTTTTGCATATTTTTTATTTATTGAATAAGTACTTATTTTAACTTATTATAGCAAGAAATTGAATAAAATAAAATTAACTTTATCTTTGAGTTAAATATATGTTACAATTATGACAAATTGATTATTAGAAATTTTTATATATCGGTTGCAGTTTTATTTATAAACAAATAATCTTAATTTATAATCGTTAAACATGGATTTATGGAATTAAAATATACTCTAAAGTTAAAAAACGCAATCCGTTTTTCGATTAAAACGCACGAAGTTTATCAGAAGCAAAAAAGAAAAGGTAAGGATATCGCCTATATTACCCATCCTTTAACGGTGGCAATAATTTTAGCAAATGTTGGGGTGAATGAAGATGTTCTTATTGCTGGGATCTTGCATGACACGATTGAAGATAGTATTTTGGAGAAAAAGGTGGATAAGAATATGATTGCCGAAAGATTTGGTGAAAAAGTGGCTGATATCGTGGATAGCGTAAGTGAGGATAATAAGATGTTGGCCTGGGAGCAGAGGAAGAAAAAAGCCAGAGAAAATATAAAAAACTTCAATCATGATTCTTTATTGGTAAAATCAGCAGATGTATTAAGTAACGTTACAGAATTAATAGATGATTATATTGTGAATGGAGATGAAGCCTTTAGCCGTTTTGGCGGACCCAAAGAAAGGGTAATTGCTAATTATCTGGAAGTAATAAGATTGATTTTGGAAAGATGGCCCGAAAATCCATTGGCTAGAGATTTGGAAAATTTATCTATTGAGTTTGGAAAAATAAAATGAAAAATAGTCTATAAAGTTTGTAAGGTTTTTAATGCTTGTAAAGTGATGATTCAGTCAAAAGTCATGAGTCATTTGAGTTAAAATGTATTTCAATGACTGATTGCGGATGACTGGTGACTTTGAATGTTTTAATGTTGAAACGCTAACCCATTGTCTGATAGTTGAACAGAAGCGGAGACGTGATTTTGACAACTTATCCCCAAAATGTTAACATACTAATGAAAATTAGTATGTTTTTCTTTATGAAGAGTGATTGTTGCAATAAAAACAAAAAAGAAAGCAGGGATATGATAGATCTCTGCAATTTTTTAAAAATAATTTCAGATAAAAACAGATTAAAGATAATTTGTCTTTTGGGAAATGAATCTTTATGTGTTTGTAAAATTTTTAAATCCTTAAATCTTTCGCAAAAACTTACCTCGCATCACTTAGGTCAACTCAAAAAAGCTGGAATTTTAGAAAGAAAGAAAAGAGGGAGTTTCGCGTATTATAATCTGAACAAAAAAATTTTAAAAGAAAAGAGTAAATTATTAAATCAATTAACTAGATGAGCAAGGAGACATTAAAACAAGAGAACATTAAAACAAATAATAGACAACAACCAAGATGTGCATTGGTTTGTCTTTGCGAGTAATTTGGGTGCTCACAAATTGCGTGGCAATCTAGCAATTTTTAATGCCCTTAGATTAAATATGGCACTGGATTGCTTCGGGAGTACCCTCGCAAAGACATGTTGATAATAATTAAATAATAAATCAATAATATGAAAATAAAAATTTTAGGCACCGGTTGCCCTAATTGCAAAAGATTAGAGGATAATGTCAAAAAAGTTTTGGAGGAATTAAAAATGGAGGTGACGGTGGAAAAAATAACCGATATTGAAAAAATTATGAGTTATGGGGTAATGGGGACGCCCGCCTTGATAATTGATAAGGAAGTTAAATCTTATGGAAGAGTATTAGATAATGGGGAAATTGAGGAAATATTAAAAAATAGCGGTTCTAATAATTCGGCTTCCCTGGATAAAAAGAGTGGATGCTGTTCTTGCTCTTGCGGAGGAAGCTGTTAAATACATAAATTAAAAATAAAAAATAATTATGAAAAAAATAGGAACATACGCACTTTACGGAGGAGCTTTTATTTTTATCGGGATTTTGATATGGTCAATTTTTGATTCCAATAAAAAATCTGAATCAGAAAATATCGGTGTCCAAAATATTAAAAGTAATACAATTGAAATTCAAGAAGTAGAGCCGGCTGAAAAAATTCAGGTATTTTTATTTCATAGCACTAACCGTTGCTATTCTTGCATCACAGCTGGAGAATATACGAAAAAAATGTTAGAGCAAAATTTTTCTTCTGAATTGAAATCTGGAAAAATTGAATTTAGAGAAATAAACGTGGATTTGCCGGAGAATAAAGAAGTGGCCAATAAATTCAAAGCTTCGGGCACATCCCTTTTTACCAATACAATTATAGATGGCAACGATAATATTAAAGAAGATACGCAAGTCTGGAGGCTGGTTTCCAACGAGCAGGCTTTTTCAAAATATTTGTCTGAAAAATTAAAGAAACTAATTGGTAATGAAGTCTCTGCTCAAGATCAAACGAAAGTTCAAGCAGAAGATATTATTTTCTATTCTGGCGATAATTGTTTAGAATGTGCTAGTCTTGAAAAATATTTTCAAGAAAAAGATTTGAAAAATAAGATCAGTTTTGGAGAAAAAAATATCAGTAAAAATGAAAATGATGCCCAGCAGATGGCGGAGGATGCGATGTTTTGCAATCTTAATGAGGAATCATTTGCCGTGCCATTTCTGCGAGTGATATTATCAATTTTTTTGAGCAAAAAATAAATGGAATTTCTTAATGTTTTAATTGACCAATATAACATTCCTTTAGTCTCAGCTTTTGCTTTGGGAATCATGACATCTATCAGTCCTTGTCCTTTGGCGACCAATATTACTGCCATCGCTTATATCTCCAAGGAAATAAAAACCGCCAAGCATACGCTTATGAGTGGCTTAGTATATACATTAGGGAGGGCTATCAGCTATACATTTTTGGCTATTTTAATTTATTTCGGTTTTTCCTCATTTGAGATTGCTAAAATTTTTCAAGGTTGGGGTGATAAAGTTTTGGGCATAATTCTTATCCTTATTGGTCTTATTATGTTTGGAGTGATTAAGATTAATTTTGGCGGCAATAATCAAAAAGTAGAACAACTAAAAAGCTGGCTGGCGAGTAAGGGATATGTGGGGGCATTGATATTGGGAATGTTGTTTGCTTTAGCTTTTTGTCCTTATAGTGGAGTATTGTTTTTTGGAGTGCTTGTTCCAATGATTTTTAATTCAAATGAGAGTTTATTGTTGCCTCCGATATTTGCTTTGGGAACGGGATTACCAGTGATTATTTTTTCTTTTCTTTTGGCTTTTAGCGTGGGTAAAATAAGCAAGATTTATAATGCCCTTGGAAAAATAGAAAAAATAATGCGCTATGGTGTGGCAACTGTTTTTCTACTAACTGGAATTTATTATTTACAATATCTTATTAAATATCTCATAAATCTATGATACAACAATTTTCCGATTGGCTAGTCTATGCAATTTTAAATTTATATCCGCAGAGTCGCTTGGGAGAAGCGATTAACTTTTTTGTTTATGATAGTGTTAAAATAATTTTTCTTCTCTTGATGATTACATTTTTTATGAGTGTTTTGCGTTATTATCTGCCGATTGAAAAATTGAGAGATTTTTTGGTTAGCCATAAATTTTTCGGCTTGGATTATTTTATGGCGACAATCTTTGGAGCCATCACGCCCTTTTGTTCTTGTTCATCGATTCCGCTTTTTGTAGGATTTTTAAAACTTTGCATTTTTAATCACTTCTCCGCTGGTTAATGAAATTGCAGTGGCGATGTTTATCGGGCTATTCGGCTGGAAAATTACTTTATTTTATCTAGGTGCAGGAATTTTAATTGGAATGCTGGGCGGCTGGGTTTTGGGAAAATTAAAAATGGAAAAATATGTGGAGGAGTTCGTCTGGAAATTTGAAACACGTGGTGGCGTGAATGTTGAAAATAAAAAAAATAAATTTTCTGTTGGAGTTTTAAAAACAGTTTCAAAAGAAGCTTGGGGTATTTCTAAAAAAATTATGCCTTATGTTTTGGCTGGAGTGGCGCTGGGGGCAATGATTCATGGCTATATACCAGAAGGATTTTTTGAAAAATATATAACCAAAAGTAATCCCTTGGCTGTGCCTGTGGCAGTAATTTTAGCGGTGCCGTTTTATTCTAATGCCAGTGGAGTAATCCCGATTATTGAATCTTTAATTGATAAAGGTATTCCCATTGGAACAGCTTTGGCTTTTATGATGGCGATTGTGGGACTTTCTTTGCCGGAGGCTTTGATTTTAAAAAAAGTAATTTTTTTTGGAGTTACAGCCTCGGGGATGATTTTAATCGGTTACATTTTTAACTGGATACTGTAATTATTTTTCTCCGTCTCTGCGAGTAATTTTTGTACTCAAAAATTGCGTGGCCCCGCCTGCCATAGCCTGGCACTGGCGGGCAGGAGTCTAGGAAAAATGTAATTCTGGATTGCCACGTCGGAGTACCAACTCGCAAAGACAGAAGACTATATTTTATTTTATCTTTGGAAAAAAGTGAGTGCTAATTATAGGGGCATAGTTTTTAAAGTTAACATCGTATATAATGAAAATATGATGCTAATTATTTTAAAAAATTATGAGTAGTCGAGAGTATTATACTTTTTCCTTAAAAGAAATTGAAAATAAATTTAAAACATCTTGCTTGAGTGGATTATCTAAAAATGAAATTAAGGAACGGCTTGGAGAATATGGCAAAAATCAACTCAATAAAAAACAAAACTGGCGTTGGTTTAAGTTAGCGCTTAATCAGTTTAATGATGCATTGGTCTGGATCTTATTGGTAGCCGCTGGATTGGCTTTTGTTTTTGGAGAGTATCGAGATGTGATTATTATTTTAATTATTGTTGGCATAAATTCAATTATTGGATTTCTCCAGGAATTTAAAGCGGAGAAAATTTTAGATAGCATAAAGAAATTAACTACCGATCAAACTCAGGTTATTCGCGATGGCAAAAAGCAAGAAGTAGATGCTCGACTTATCGTACCGGGAGATGTGGTTTTTGTGGTGGCAGGCGATAGGGTGCCGGCCGATGGATATATCGTAGAGAGTTATGATTTTAAGGTAAACAGTTTTATCTTCACCGGGGAATCTGCTCCGGAAAGTAAATCAGCTAAAATCTTAGAAGGCAAAAATATTCCCCTTGCAGATATTGATAATATGCT
>Ga0076244_130_pt1 | contig 15084 bp, 16 predicted proteins | sample RifGroF2_FD_67710 | JGI IMG/M metagenome (GOLD analysis project Ga0076244, IMG submission 67710) | Parcubacteria (Moranbacteria) bacterium GW2011_GWF2_34_56 | reverse complement strand
GGTGAGCGAAAAGCATGCTAATTTTATAATTAACGCCGGAGATGCCACAGCGGAAGATATAATAATTTTGAGCAGTTTTTTAAAGCAGAAAGTGCGCGATACTTACGGAATTCAATTGGAAGAAGAAGTGAGTAGAATCGGGTTTTAAAATAAGTTGGAGTGTAGTTCTCTCTCTGCTTGTGATAAAAACATCCCCGTCTTTGCGAGGAAGGTACTCCTGACGCGGCAATCCAGGAATGTATTCAATATTGATAGTATGTTTTTTTGGACTGCCACGCAACTTGAGAGTACTCAAATTACTCGCAGAGACGAACGAAAAATTGGGGCGAGGTAAAATAATTAATTAAAAGATGTTTTATATATTTAAAAATAAAAATATATAGAAATTATCTAAAGCATATGAATATAAAATATTTGTATAAAAATATTTCCATAAATGATACGCAAAGGGATTATATTGAAAAAAGATTATCTTCGCTAAAAAAAATAGTTGAAAATATTCTAGAAACCAATGTTGAGATAGAAAAGGACAAGAAGGGAAAATATCGAATCGAAGTTATGATCAAGACTCCACGCGATTTATTTCGAGCTGAAGATATTACTGAAAGTGTGGAAGGTTCAATCGATATCGTGGTGGAAGAACTAAGAACTCAAATTTCTCGAAAAAAGGATAAAATTTGGACCAAGATTATACGTGGTGCTAGATCGGTAAAAAAGAGGATATGTATTGATAGAGATGCAAGATTTTAAGCTAATTAACAATTAATAATGAATAATTAATAATTTCATCAATATTGTTATGATATGGCTATTCTCTCATTTTCTATAAGAGTAAGCTAAAAAGCTACAAGCTAATCACTATTGAACAGCTGACTATTGACTTTTTCTGGCAAAAATATATGATTAAGTCTGTGGTCTTTTAAGAGCCTATTTAAAATCTCACCGCTGAAAATGTTATTGCAAATGTAAATATGCAGCTTGCCCGCTAAAACGTCCCGATTTCGGCTGCAAACCGTTCAAAGCTCGTCGGATTATCTCGATAGTCCCTCCTTGCTTCTTACGGTTTTCGCTCGAAATCGAAACGTTTTATCAGGACATGAGATTTTAAAAATAGGCTCTAGACTTGATAATTTTTGATTTATAAAGATATGTTGGCAATTATAAAAACTGGCGGAAAACAGTATAAAATCGAAGAGGGAGATAAGATTAAAATTGAAAAAATTGAAGGCCAAGAAGGAGATACTGTGGTATTTTCTGAGGTTTTATTTGTAGGAGATGATAAGGAAGTGAAACTTGGTGCTCCTTTATTGGATGGGGCTAAGGTTGAAGGAAAAATTTTATCTCAAGAGAAAGATAAAAAAGTTTGGGGAATTAAGCATAAGCCAAAAAAGAGATATAAAGTTAAATTTGGTCATCGTCAACAAATTACAGTAGTGGAAATTATCAAGATTGGCTAAATAAAAGCAATATTTAAATACTTCAAAGCTCACCCCAGAGGTGAGCTTTTTTAAATTTGAAAAACACCATCGCCCTTAATCGGTGGGTACATTTGAACCACAAGGATTTACCTAAATTTTTATCACTAACTTTTTTTGACAGCCCGCTTCGCAAGCTTCAGCGAGGCGAGCAAAAAAAGGTTACAAAAAAACTGCCACACGTACTCCTAAAATATTATCAGGCATTTTTAGAGATCCCACATAAGTAAATTTCTAACGCTCATAAATTCGCTAAGAAATTTTACTTTCTGGGATGACACCGTCAGGGTGTCAGTTTTTTAACGCTCTTTTCGAGTTGATTTATTTTATTTTAGTCGTAAAGTGTGGGACTGTATATGATGTGTATTTGAAAATATTTTTTTTTGTTGTTTTAATGCTTTAATGTTAATATGTTTTTTGATTTATATAAAATAAAACAAGACTCATATCCAGAGTTAGGACGTGAGTCTCGATGAGACAATTAGGGTTATGTTTTACATGCCATTAAATTTTCAGTAGTGTAGGGGAAAATGCTTTTATCCTCCCAATGCATCTTTTTGCATTTGCAGGTCATGACTTGTATAATAATTCTCTTGTCGGGAACTTGATGGGGCGCGGTTGCTTTAATGAGCATAGGTGAGGAGTCGCCTAGCCACTTGAAACAATGCGCGCAGTGCATTCTTTCAAAGGAGAAAGTATGACCAAAAGGATTTGTTTCTCTTTTGAAGTCTGTGGTTGTGGAAATTTCATGTTCTTTGAGCCCGTGAGGGTGGTTGGATTGTTTCACTGGGGATTTCCTCCACTTGAGTTATGAGTAATTCACCATGAAGTTCGATATCTTCAGGCGAATAAAACTGATAGCCTATTTTATCCAGATAAGTCTTAATTTTGACGGACATTTCCGGTGAAAAATAAACGTAATCGCCTATCGCTAATCCTTGGATTATGTGAAACATGTCTTTTTTAATCTCGACAGATTCCTCAATTATGAAAGCGATATTATCGGCTGTTTCTTTGCAGCGGATTCCTTGTTCAGTAGCGTAAAGAATTATTTCAAGGGCGTCCTTGTCCACTTCTTCATCGGGCAGGTCAAAAACTTTATTGAGTATTCTTTTGGAATTGGGCTGTCTGTAAATTTCCGAAAGCTTAAATATGTTCATTTCCTCCTCCATTGTATAGTTTAAACATTATCACAGAAGTTGACAGAAATATGCTCACCCCCTAGACACAGTGGCTCTTCAAAAATATAATAGGATTGGTTTAAAAAAATTATTTCTGCATTGGAAGGGGGAATTCCCCTGTCCTTTCCCGTGTATCCCGAAAAACTTAGCGATATGCGGAGTGGACGATGTAAAAAAACAGACATTTCAGCTGTCATGAATTTTAACTCCTAGTTGAGGTTTAAGGAAGAACTACATTAATCATAGTCTAATTCATTTTTTCTCGATTAGTCAAGGCGCTTGAGAGAGTGATTTCATCGGCGTATTCGATATCTCCACCAGTAGAAAGTCCTCTGCCCAAACGGGTAATTTTTACATTAAAATCTTGAAGTTTTCTTTTTAAATATAGAGAAGTTAAATCTCCCTCGGTAGTTGGGGTTTCTCTTTTGCTACACGCTTCAATAATTCAGGAATTTTTAGATCATTGTTTTCGCTATTTGAATCGAGCGATCCGCCCAAAACATGATAAACTCCCTTATAAAGCCCGGTTCTTTCAATGGAGATTATATCCAAAGAATCTTCCACTACGCAAATAGTTGCATTAAGGCGATTTCTGTTCGAACAAATTCCGCACAGATCCCCTTCAGAAATATTGTAGCATTTTTGACAGTTAAATTTTTAGCAAATTCTAAAAGCTTTTCTTTATCTTGTTTAAAAAGAAACAAAACTAATCTTTCGGCCATTTTGGGTCCCACAGAGGGAAGGGCAGAAAAATTTTCGATTAATTTTTGAAATATTTTAGGGTACATAGTTTTAAAGAATTGAATTATTTTTTAATTAACGAGTTAACGTATTAACGAATTGAATTTTAAAAAAGAACTCGTTAACTCGTTAATGCGTTAATTTTTTAATAAATAATATTAATTTATTTTTTTATTCTTCTCCGTTATGTGTTGGCACATAATTGTGCACTCTTTCTAGAGTTTTAAAAGTGGTGGACTGTTCTTCGAAGTAAAGACTGGCTTTGCCCAGTGGTCCATTTCTGTGCTTGGCGACAATCACATCTACAATTTGTTTGTTTGGAGTATCTGGTTTCTCTCGATCTTCGCGGTAAAGCATCAGCACCACATCGGCATCTTGCTCAATAGAGCCTGATTCACGCAAGTCAGAAAGTTTGGGAATCTGAGGAGAGCGCGATTCTACATTACGAGATAGCTGAGAAAGGGCAATTATTGGAATATTTAATTCACGAGCTAATTGCTTCAGGGCACGAGAAATTTCTGATATTTCTTGAACACGGTTATCGCCAGATCGAGAACGGCCTTCCATTAACTGTAAGTAATCTATAATAATTAACCCAAGGTTATGTTCGGTTTGTAATCTTCTGGCCATAGTTCTCATTTCCATGATATTAGCTGAGGCTGTGTCGTCAATATAAATCGGAGCCTCACTTAAAATTCCCATTGCTTCGTTAAGTTTTTCAAAATCATTTTCTGGTCCGCTTGAGCGAAGTTTGCCTGTTCTGAGGCGCCAAAGATCAATGCCGGCTTGAGCAGCAAGCATTCTATCAATAAGCTGATCGGATGACATTTCCAAAGAAAATATTCCCACAGGTACTTTAGCTTGCACGCCGATTTGTCTGGCAATATCTAGAGCTAGTGTAGTCTTACCGATAGAGGGACGAGCGGCTAAGATTACTAAATCTGATTTTTGGAAACCGGCTAAAACTTTATCTAAATCCAAAAATCCTGAGGGCACTCCGCGAACACTGCCATCGTCTCTGTGCAATTCATCGATACGATTAAAAGCGTTTTCCAAAATTGATTTAATAGGAACGAAATCTTGTTTTAAATATTTTTGAGAAACTTTGAATATTCTTTGTTCGGCTTCGTCTAATATTTTTTCTACATCTTCATTGCCAGAATATCCCATTTCCACTATGTGATCGGCGGCAGAAATAAGCCTTCGCAACATGGCTTTTTTTTGAACCACCTTGGCGTAGTGAACAACATGTGAAGCAGAGGGAACAATATTAACCAAAGAGGCAATGTAACTAGACCCTCCGATTTCTTCCAATTTTCCTACTTCTTCAAGTTTATTAGAAATACTCAATACATCAATTGGCTCTCTTTCTTCATAAAGACTAAGCATTGTTTCAAAAATCAATTGATGGTTGTTCTTATAAAAATCTACTGGCAGCAAAAAATCAGCTATTTTTACAATAGCTTCTTTATCGAGCATTAATGAACCCAACACTGATTGTTCTGCCTCAAAGTTATTAGGAGGAGTTTTCAGAATTTCATTTTTTTTAGAATTTCTTTCTTTCATAGCTAAAAATTGTTCAATCAATTAATTGTAAGTATATATGATAAGTTTTTACAAATCAATGCTTGACAATTTATATAAATATGTGATAATCTTGATCAATTGGTATTTAAGGGCTTTTCAATTGGAAAGCCACTAGGGGTATTAATTATAATAAATTTTTTTATCGAATTAATTTAGTAGATAGAGATTACTTCTAAATTTTTTGTTAATTTTCATTATGAAAGAAAAGCAATCAAGAAAAAATAAAGATAGTCTATTTTTTAGGGAAGTTGTAGATTCAATCACGAAAGATATAAACGAAAGAGCAATTGCGATGATTGCTGATCGTTTTGGATTTGGGAAAGGCAATCCAAAGACTCTGGGCGAAATTGGCGAGACTTATGGAATCACTCGAGAAAGAGTGAGGCAAATAATAAAAGAAGCTATTCACAAAGCAAAATATAAATCTAAAAATGATATTTTATTTAAAAAAGCTGAGGAAAAGCTTAGTTTGGCTCTGGAGCAAAAGCATGGTATAATTACCAAGAAAGACCTGATAGAGATGATGATTAATGAAGAAAAAGAGGAGGAAAATTTCATTAGTTTTATTTTGCATTGTTCTGATAATTTTAAAATTATAGAAGAAGAAGTCGAAATAGAAGAGGTGGTAACATTGCATCATTTTGATTTAGGTTTTTGGAAAAATATAAAAGAGAAGGCTAAAAATATTTTGCACAAGCATGATAGAGCTCTTCATACAGATGATTTTTTTGAAGAATTTTTAAAGGTTCATCCAGAAATAGATAAGGAAATGTTTTTAAATTTCTTAAAAGCTTCTAAGGAGATTAAGCGAGGAGTGTTTGAAAAATGGGGTATTCATAACTGGAAGGAGATATCTCCCAAGGGAGTGAGAGAAAAAGCTCACTTGATAATAAGAGAAAACAAGAAGCCTCTTCATTTCAGAGAAGTAGCGAAATTGATAGACGAATATAAGTTAAGCAAAAAGAAAACTCACCCCCAAACAGTGCACAATGAATTAATTAAGGATGAAAAGTTTGTTTTGGTGGGAAGAGGGACTTATGCATTAAAAGAGTGGGGATACCAAAAAGGTACAGTTAAGGATGTTATAACTGATATTTTGAGCGAAAGCCAGGAGCCATTGCACCAAGATGAGGTTGTAGAAAAGGTCTTGGCTATGAGAAATGTTAAGAAAACTACGGTAATAATAAATTTAAATAAATTTTTCCAGAAATTAGAGAGGCAGAAGTATTCCCTAAAGAATAAGAAAGTTGAAGAGTTGGCTTAAGGTCAGGAGGATCAGCAAAAATAAAAAGTGTTATTAATAAAATAAAAAAAATAATGGATATTTTAACAGCAAGTATTCCAATTGTATTTTTAAGTAATATTTGGCAAGCTCTGTCTGTTGCTTGGTTTTTAATCTTGCCGCCGCTTTTTTATTGGTTGTTTAAAATATTATGGATGGATTATGCCATGGATGATTATTGGGGTAAGATACAATGGGTTATTTTGGAAATAATTCCGCCCAACGATATTGAAGAAACCCCTCAGGCCATGGAGATGGTTTATGATTCAATGCTGGGAATTACCAAAGGTATTAATGCCATTGAACAATATGTCAAAGGCGAGACTTCCATGTATTTTAGTTTGGAGCTGGTAAGCAAGGAGGGAGCGGTGCATTTTTATATAAGAGTTGCTAAGCAATTTAGGAATCTGGTAGAATCCAATATCCATGCTCAATATCCAACTGCGGAAGTAATAGAAGTGCCAGATTATGTTAATGAAATTCCTAAGGTTATACCAAATAAAAAATGGAATTTATGGGGAACCGATTTTAAGCTTACTAAGCCCGACCCATATCCCATCAAGACCTATAAATGGTTCGAAGAAAGCGTGACCGGAAAATCTCTTGATCCTCTCGCTAATATTATCGAGAGTCTTGGAAAGATTGGGCCTCAGCAATACTTTTGGTTGCAGTTAGTGGCTGTTCCTTTGGGAGATAAGGAATACGAAACAGGAAAAGCTATTGTGGAAAAAATAGCTGGTAGAGCTAAGGATCCTAAAAAAGGAATTTTTGAAATGATTATCACTGATATAGTGGATGTCTTTAAAGCCGTATTTACGGGAATAGCCGGTAACCCAATAGAATTTGGGGCTAAAGCCGAGAAAAAAGAAGAAGCACCTCTAGAATTTCGACTTACGCCGGGAGAAAAAGATTCATTAAAGGCATTGGAAGAAAGCATGGGAAAAAGTGTGTTTAAAACTAAAATGAGAATGATTTATGTGGGGCGTAGGGAGGCTTTTAATAAGGTGATAGTGGGATCTTTTATTGGAGCTTTGAATCAATTTTCAAATGCCAACACCAACAGTATAGTTAATGATAATGACAGTAAGACTTTCGCATTGCATTTATTTGTAGATGAGAGAACTAAATATCGCCAAAGAAAAATATTAAGAAGATATCGCTCCAGAAACAAAGATGGAAAAAATTTCTTATTAAACACAGAAGAGTTGGCTACTTTATTTCATTTGCCAAATATGTCAATAATCTCTCCTGCTGTTCATAAAGTGGAAACCAAAACTGGAGTGGCTCCTTCTAATTTACCAATTGAAGTATAAAATATATGCAGGAAAAAATAACATTTTTTGCCAAAACTAATTTTCGAAACCAAAATGTGAAATTTGGTATTAAAACTTCTGATAGACAGAGGCATATGTATGTTATTGGAAAGACCGGAATGGGAAAAACTACTCTTTTGGAAAATATCGTAATGCAAGATATCGCCAATGGTCATGGAGTGGCCTATATCGATCCGCATGGAGATACAGCGGAGAAGCTCATTAAAGCTATTCCTCCTCACAGGATTAATGATGTAGTTTATTTTAATCCGGCTGATACCGAATTTCCGATTGCTTTTAATATTCTTGAATCGGTTAGTGAAGACAAAAAGCATCTAGTAGCTTCAGGAATGATGGGCGTATTTAAAAAGATTTGGCCGGATGTGTGGAGCGCCAGAATGGAATATATTTTGAGCAATGCGCTTTTGGCTCTTTTGGATTATCCCGGTTCTACGATGATGGGAGTGAATAGGATGATGAGCGATAAGAAATATCGTCAAAGAGTGTACGAAAAAATCAAGGATCCGGTAGTAAAAGGTTTTTGGATTGATGAATTTGAAACTTGGGAGGATCGTTTCAGAAAGGAAGCAGTAGCCGCTATTCAAAATAAAGTAGGACAATTTTTGTCTTCTTTTTTGATTAGAAATATCGTTGGTCAAACAAAATCTACCATTAATATGCGCGATATTATGGATAATAATAAGATTTTGATTGTTAATCTTTCCAAAGGAAGAATTGGGGAGGATGCGATGCGACTTTTGGGCGGAATGATTGTGACCAAAATTCAATTAGCAGCGATGGAGAGAGTAGATATGCCCGAGGAAGAAAGAAAGAATTTCTATTTGACAGTAGATGAGTTTCAAAATTTCGTTACGGAATCGTTTGCCAATATTTTATCAGAAGCGCGAAAATATCGTTTAAATCTTTTGGTGGCTCATCAATATATAAATCAGTTAGTGACGGATTCAAGCAGTGTGGTAAAGGATGCCATTTTTGGTAACGTGGGAACAATCGTTTCTTTTCGAGTAGGGGCGGAAGATGCTGAATTTTTAGAAAAAGAATTTGAGCCGGTTTTTATGATGAATGATATTGTTAATTTGCCAAAATTTAGCATTTATTTAAAATTGATGATTGACGGAATTGCGGGCAATGCTTTTTCGGCCACCGCTCTTCCACCGATTGATATTGCCGGAACCTCAGAAAACGCCCAAAAGGTTATTAAAATTTCTAGAGAGAGATATGCCAAAGATAGAAAGGAAATAGAAGAGAAAATTGCGCGTTGGACAGGAATGCTTACTAAAGAAAGTGTTTCTGACATTGCAAGTAGAAAGGAAATTCACATCAAAAGACCGGAGGCCAGTAACTTTGTAAAATCTGAGATAAAAAAAGAGGAACCCAGAGATTATCATCCGAGACCGGAAAAAACAACTTTTGAAAATATTGGCAGAAATAGCAACTTAGAGAATGGATATACCCCAAGTAGAATTCAAAAAGATATTGTTCCAAAAGAATCAATTTTAAAAAATAAAGAAATCAATAATGCCCCAAGATCTTTAAATAATACTCTGGAGGAAAAAATATTAGCCCAAGAAAAAGTTATTAGAGAAATAAAGGAAGAAAGAGCGGCTGAAGTTGTGGAACCAAAAAAGGAAGAACAGGTGATTCCAAGGGAAGCAGTGTCCACTCCTCCAATGCAAAAAGAAAAAGTTTTGTTTGATGCAGAGTGTGATACTTGTGGCTTGGAAATTAAGATTCCGTTTAAACCCGATGGAGAGAGGCCCACTTTTTGTAAGGATTGTCTTAAGGATTATCAGCGAGCTATAGCGAGAGTTCAAAATGAAGAAAGTGAGCATAAGCGAAGAATAGCTGAAAGTGGCAGGGTATCTCATGGAGATAGTAATCAAAATAGAGATTATAAGCCTAATTTTAAAGGAAAAGTAGAGACACAGCAGAAATTTTATCAGCCGAATGAAAAACCTCTTAAATTATCCCAAACAACATTTATGGCTCCTAAAAAGATAAAACTTTTGAAATTAAAAGAGATAATGGAAAAAAATAACAAGGAAAAGGCTCAAGGAAAAAATATTGACTAACGGCATAAACCGATATAAAATATTTTTGGTAATAATTTTACTGGATATTTTATTGATAATTATCAATAAATTTATCTGCATAACAAAATGAACATAAAACCATTAAGGGATAATGTGGTTATTGCTCCAGAAAAAAAATCAGAAAAATCAAAAACTGATACTGGAATTTATCTGCCGGAATCATCAATTAATGAAAACGAAAAACCGCAAATGGGAAAAGTTGTGGCAGTAGGAGAGAGCAAAGAAATAAATGTGAAAAAAGGAGAAAGAGTTATATATAGCAGATATTCCGGAACAGAAGTATTGGTGGGTGAGGGATATTTTAGCAGTGTTGGCAAAATAATACAAAATTACACCTTACAAAAAACACCTTCTTAATCGAAGGTGTTTTTTTTATTTTTAATTAAGAATTTGAGAATATAACTCAAGATTTGTCTAAAATCATTGCATTGTCATGATGACTGATTGCCGATGACCGATGACTAATAACTTATTATGATGTTAAATTGCAATATTGAAATTTTAACACGTTTTTATGGTTAATAGTCATCTCTCTAATTCGTATTTCTGCTCCTTCCAGGCCGCCAGTCCACCCTTCATTGTATAGGTGGCCAGAAACCCTAAATCATTCAATCTTACTCCAGATTTAAAATTTCTTTTGAGATGGGAATTTCTAATTTTCTTTTTTCCAGTTCAGCTAGCGGGATGTTTACTGCTTTAGGGATATGCCCCAAGACGTATTGAGAGGCGGGCCTGGTATCCAAAATGAATACAGGATAGTCATTGTCGATTGCCAGTTTAAGCTGTTCGGGAATAATATAGTCTATTTTCGCCCAATCAGTTAGAGATTCTTTGTTGCCACTACTGATTAATTGATTTCCCTCTTCCACCCAGCCGATAATTCCACCCGACAATTCGGTTTTCATTTTTTTTATTATCGCCGCTGTATCGCTTTTCTTTTCGTAGTCGTAGCCAATTATGACAATCAATTGTTTTTTGTCGATTTTTTCTATCGTTTGATTGAAATTATTGGGAGAAATATTGATTGAATTTTCAATATGATTTTTTTCAAAATTCACCGAGTCTCTTAAATCAAGTAGTGTCATAGGCACTTTGAGCATAATTTTTTCATTCAATTCAAAAGAAGTGATATATTCATAATCTGAATATAGTTCTTCTTTCGTTTTTACTTCGGTTACCGGTTCATTTTTTTTATTAAAATAGCCTTTTCCTAAAGTTATCAAAACAATTACCAGAACTATGCCCATCCCTATGAAAATTATTTTATTTTCTTTTTTGTCTTTTGAATTCATAATTTACAGAACTTGTGTAAAATTAATTTATATTTTTTGTTGCAATTTTAATGGGCACGCCTAAGTGGTCTATTATTTTAAGATACTACCCACAAAATTAGGATAGCCGTTGAGAAAATCACCAATAGCAGTTTCATTTTTTCCAGCCAATTGTATTTTATTGAGAACAATAATTCCATCATTGGTCTGCACTCCTATTTTTGAATCGTCATATTTAAAGACTTCGCCTAAGTGATGTTTTTGGAGAATGGGATTTTTTTCAATTATTATTTCATTGAGAGATATTTTAGCCAGGTTGCCCTTGTTTTCCCAGTAAGTAAATATTCCAGGCCATACCTTGAAGGCTCTGAATTTATTGTAAATGTCTTGAGCGCTTTCATCCCAAGTTATTTTCCCATCGGATTTTTCTATTAATTGACACATGGTGGCTTGAGAATCGTCTTGTTTTATCGGTTTGATAGTTTTGTCTATCCAGCCAGGAATTGTTTTAATTAGTAAGTTGGAAGCCAACACTGATAGTTTGCCAGTTAAAGTAATATAATCATCATCAGGATCAATGGCGATATTTTTTTGCGATAAAATATCCCCCGTATCAATTCCTTTATCCATAAGCATTATAGTTACGCCAGTTTCAGTTAGCCCATTAACTAAAGCATTTTGGATAGGGGAAGTTCCTCTGAGCTTTGGCAAAAGAGAAGGATGTACATTGATAGATTTAAATTTTGGTATGCTCAAGACATCTTCTGGAATAATTTTTCCAAAGGCGGCCACAATAATTAAGTCTGGCGAAAGAGTTTTAAGCCATTTTTCAAAATCATCGTCTAGTTTTTGAGGTTGAGAAATTGGAATATTTTTTTCAAGAGCCAATTTTTTAACGGGACTAATAAAATCATCCTCGCATTTATTTTTGGGCTTGTAGTCCGGTTGAGTGACTACGGCCAGTATAGGATAATTTTTTAAGCATAAAGATTCAAGAATAATCTCAGCAATTTCCGGTGTTCCCATGAAAACAATAGAAGGTTTTTTTTCTTCTTGCATATTTTTGGCCAATCAAAAGGCTTTTATTTTTTTATCTATTTATAAAAACTATTCCGTCCAGGTGATCAATTTCGTGCTGGAGGGCTCGAGCTAATAAATTACTTGCTTTTATTTTACACTTTTCTCCTTTTTCATTCAAATATCTTACCTGGACAGTTTCAAAACGATTAACGGGAATAAATTTTCCCGGAAAACTCAGGCATCCCTCTTCACTCTTTACCTTAGTTTTAGAATGAGAAGTTATTTTGGGATTAATTAGGATATATGCTTTTCCCTGATATTCTATTACACAAAGCCTAACGGATTCACCTATCTGAGGGGCAGCCAATCCCATGCCATTATTTTCTTTCATAGTTTTTAGCATTTGGGGGATTAGTTTTTGAATTTTAGAATCAAGCGGATCCTTTATGTTTTGAGCTTTCTTGTCTAAAATATCATTTGGGTAAGTTATTATTTTCATCGTAGTAGAGGTCTATTGGGCAAAATTTTTATAAATTTCTTTTATTTCTTTTGCGTGATAGACTTTGATTTTAATTTGTGTCCCATTAAGAGGGCTATTAATCTTAACATTTTCTTTGTTTCCTTTCAAGACCTGGATATTTTTTTTGGATATTGTTTCTTCATTGACGATCAATTCCCAGCTAAAATTTGAATTAGAGGAATAGTTTTCTATGGTAAAATCTGTCGAAGAGTCTTTTATGTTATTAAAATATAGGAACCATCCGTCTTTTATGTCATGCTGCTTTCTTTCCGAAAAAGCCAGAAAAGAGAAGCTGATTATTATGGAAACAGCTAGAAATATTAGAATAAATTTTTGATTAGACATATTTTTGATTGGTCTTATTTTTTAGAGAATATAGATAGACTATCACTTTCATAAATCTTTGAAAAGTTCGCATTGACTTTAAATTGAGGACTATCAATAGAGGTATCCACTATTATATACTTCGTGTTTGTGTCCGCAAAACATTGTTGAGCTCTCTTGGAGGAGGGTTCACTGATCATCCAAAGAGTGCACATTTCTCTGGGCTTAGTGATATCTTCATATCGCTTGAAATATCCACGAGAAAGAGGATAATTGTAGTCTTGCATAAAAAATAACTTCATCCAAGAATCAGTAGAAATATAATTGTGATCCTTAAGTACGTAGGCCCCTCTCAGGCTATTGGTGGAATCTAGCTGCTTGGCAAGAAATTCTGATAAATGAAATGTTTGAAGGGATTTTTGGCTTTTTTGTCCATCGGAAAGTGATTGAGAATTGTCATAATAACCCAGAAAAATAGACATAGCGAAAATTAAAATAAAGATAAGATAAGCCACCTTTTGAGAGATGAAGGATGTGTTTTTTAAATTTCTTACTAAGTAAATAAAATAAGATAGCCCAAGCGCTCCTAAGATTATAAATGGAAAGTTAGCATAATTAGCTACACGATCGGAAGGGAGGTTGATATGCAGCCACTGGGGCTTGGTGGTCATAAAAAATAAGCAAGCGCCCCATCCGATAAGAATAGCGGGTGAGACAAGCTCCAAATAATTGATTTCAGATTGCTTTTCTTTTTTGTAAAGAGCCATTAGGGATAATATAAAAATTCCGATTATGCCGAAAGTTAGCCTCATTTCTCCCACCGCGTATTTAAACTGTTCTAATGTTAAGCCTGCGCGAGTCGATTTGGAGGGGGCACCTACAGCTGTAGAAGTGGCTGATGGTGAGAGGTATGTGGGAGTATAAATAAAGACTAAAAACAGAAGAGCTACAATAAAAAAAGCAATTATTTGAGGGCGTAAAAAGATTGTCTTTAAATCGATAAAAACTTTTTTGTAATTAAGGATAATTGCATTTAATTTATTTGCATTATGAGATAATATTTTTGCCGGGAAAAGAAGGTTGAAGATTATAAAAATAAAACATAAAATAAAGAGAAAGATGAAGCCTGCGCTTAAAAATAATCCCAAAAAAAGCATCCAGGAATTTTTTTCTTTTAGAGCTCGATAAAAAAAATAAAGACAAAGGGGAATAAGCAAGTTGCCAATGAGATTGCCAATTACTCCGCCACTAACAAACTTAGATTGGGGCGAGGTGATGGCATAGACCGGACCGATTAAAAATAAGGTTAAGATGGAGAGATTAGCTGGATTGATAATTTTGTTATTGAAAGTGTTTTTAAAAAAATTGTTTTCAAAGATTCTTAAAGATAAAATAAACATTGCCAAGAGACTGGCGATATTAATGCTAAATAGAATCAGAGCGGGGAAATAAGAATTAAAGGGAATTTTGGTTAAAATATTTATGCCAGCAAAAATAAGATGCTCTCCGATGATGAAATCAGCGATAGTTTCGGATTGAAGATGATAACCACTTCCGTCAATTTGAATGATTTCATTTTTGCGATAATCAGGCAATTGGCCAGTTTGGGCAATTAACTTTGACCAATACATATGGTGGCCCAAGTCGGTGGCGGTGGGAAAAATGGCGTCTTTAAGATAGGCGGTTTTGATAAAAATAGTTAAAAACAAGATAAGAATAATCAAGGTGTTTTGAAATTGATTAAAGCGGGGAGATGTATTTTTCTCTCTCGGGTCCTTGCTTGGAAGATCTTTTTTAAGTTTGAATATTAGATACCCGCCCAAAGAGAAGCTTGAAATCAGGGCAATAATTAAGATTTGATTAATATCAAATACTTTACCAAAAAGAATAATCAAAAAATCAAAAGAAATCAGACTAAGTGCAAAAGCGATAACTGAAAATTCAATGGGAGTAAAGAGTTTGAAGGCTTTTTTTCTAAAAATTGCCAAAACTAAAAAGTAGCCTGGCATAAGCAAAAGGAATGCGAGGCTTAAAATAAACAATAAAAATTCACTAAAAATAGACATAATCTGTATTTTTATGGTCATTAAAACTATACATATAATAGCACAGAATGAGATTATTTGAAGAGGGTAGAATGTAATATTCAATAACCAATTTTTAATATTCAATCAATTATTTAATTTTTAATTATAGCTCCCTCTTCTGGAAGGGGGATTAGGGAGGGATTAAAATATCAATTTTTTGATTTTTATG
>Ga0076244_133_pt1 | contig 15277 bp, 18 predicted proteins | sample RifGroF2_FD_67710 | JGI IMG/M metagenome (GOLD analysis project Ga0076244, IMG submission 67710) | Parcubacteria (Moranbacteria) bacterium GW2011_GWF2_34_56 | reverse complement strand
AACATTCCCATTCTTCAGCATATACGGGGTCGATTTCAGTTGTGGAATAGTCATAAGTAATTTCTTCTCCAGCATTAATATCCCATTTTGCAACCAAAGTGACATCATTCAAAAACCAGAGATTTGGATTGCAACTGTGGTTCATGTACTGACCATTATCTGTACAAAGAACATATTTCTTGTTTTTCTGAAAAACCAAACAACGTTCCTCATCTGGCAAACTCAAAGCCTCTTTTTTTGAAAATATTTTATCATTTGAACTAAGTTGCCAAACAATCTCATCTTTTCGTATCAAATCAGTTGCGAAAATACCTATCCCGCCAATTTTATTTTTCTTAATTTCTATATTTTTGTGTAGCATCTTCTCTTCTCATTAATTAATAAAAAAATAAAATTTTCTGTCCCTGTTTTAAATCACAAACCTACAAATTTTCAGGAAGATAAAAAACTTATTTCGCCTAGCTAATCCTTGTCCGACAATTTCTCCAAATACTTAGCCGCTGCTTGTCCGCCGGTCACATTACAATTCGACCCACACTTCCAAACCACCATTTCTGCGGGAGTATTGCGGTCATATTTTTTTATAAGTTCTTCTAATCTTTTAGCTATAGTATCTACCGCATCCTTTCTACTGTCGAAACAAGTGTGACCGCCACTTCCCATTTTATCTCTTTTGCCCCTATAACCTAAATAATTATAACAATCTTGACCGTCCAAAACCGGCACTCTTTTTCCCCAATTGCTTTCCTTTTTGGCAATCGCAATGAAAAAAGCAGCTACTTGCCTATCCTTTTTTAAAATATATGGCATCATTTTCTCTATTGGATAACCCTTTACTAATTCCATCGCGCGTTTATCAAAATCTTTATCAGCCTCCTCCTGCAAATAATCAGACATTTCCATTAAATAAGCCTCCTCTTTTTCCTTGGTCCATTTATTTTCATCTTCTTTTTCAATATATAAACCAGCCACTTCCTTATTAGAGGCATCTTCTCCTGCTGATGCGCCTGATCCTAAATATCGATAAATAAAAGACATTGATATCATGCCAATTATTATCGCTGCCAAAATAGAAGTGTTCCACATTTTCAAAAGAGACACGTTATCAAAAAAAGAATTCCCCTCATTAACAATATCTTGCTGATAATCTTGAATCTTTTTAACAAACAATCTATATTTTACAAAAAGAAAATCATTATAGTTGCCTCCAAATTTAGAATAATCTTTTATGGCTTTGTGATTTAAACTATCAAATAACTTGTTTTTTAATCTAAAAGCTATCAGATTAGCCAGCTCTTTATCATTACAATCAAAATAAAGTCCGGAATCATTGGTAAAAAATTTATCCCGCCTAATTCCCTTGGAAAATAAAACACTCTCCAATTTTTCATTGGAAAACACTTTGGGCTTATTTTTTTCTTTTTTACTCTTTAAACTAAATACACTATCCATTTTTTATTTTACCAAAATTATTCCTTAGTTACTCTTAATATTTCTTCGATTGATGTGATGCCCTGGACCGCCTTTATAAATCCATCTTCTATCATAGTTATCATTCCCAACTCTATTGCTCTTTTTTCGATAGTTTCGGCCGAGGACGCTTGGGTTATCAATTTTTCTATTTCTTCACCATTTTCCAATACCTCATAAATTCCCAATCTACCTTTATAGCCCTCATCTCCGCATCTTTTGCAACCCTTGGGTTTATAAAATTTTATCGAATCCCACCCTTTCTTGGGATCCACCAGATCTTTCGTCTGAGGGGCATTTTTTAATATTTCCAACATTTTTTCGCTATCAAAATTCTTTTTCAAAACCTCAATTTCTTTTTTTTCTAAAATATATTCCTCCTTACAATCCCCACAGAGCTTTCTAACTAGTCTTTGCGCAATCACAACATTAGTAGTAGAAGCCACTAAAAATGGCTCCGCCCCCATATCAAGTAATCTCGGCAAAGTTCCAGCCGCACTATTGGTATGTAGAGTAGAAAGAACCAAATGACCTGTCATAGCGGCATGCATGGCAATTTCCATGGTCTCCTCATCTCGTATTTCCCCCACCATTATAATATCCGGATCTTGTCTCAATAAAGCTCTCAAGCTAGCCGCAAAAGTTAAACCTATCTTAGAGTTAATTTGAGTTTGATTAACTCGAGGCATTCTATATTCTACAGGATCTTCTACTGTACTTATATTGACTACGGGAGTATTTAATATATCCATAATAGTGTAAAGAGTTGTAGTCTTACCGCTACCCGTAGGACCAGTTACCAAAATCATTCCGTTTGGCTTAGTCACTTCTCGATGAACAATTTCCAGTGCCTCTCCCTGAAGACCCATTTTTTCTAAGGTTAATCCCTTAGCAGCTTCATCCAATAAACGCATTACCACTTTTTCTCCATCAAAGATGGGCAAAATATTTACTCGAAAAGATATCTTATATTCATCATTAACTATCTTAAATCTGCCATCTTGAGGAAGGCGATGCTCATCCAATTTCAAATTAGCCAAAACCTTTATACGCGCTATTATTCCGGACATTATTTTTTTAGGCAATGTCATGGCATCATGCAAAATACCATCTATTCGATATCTTACTCGCACTTCTTTTTCATCTGGCTCAATATGAATATCACTAGCCGATTCCAAAATGGCATGTTTTATCAAAGTATCTACCACCTTTATAACCGGCAAATCCTCCGCTTCTTTGGATAATTTTTTATCTGAAGATTTATCTATCTTTTGCACTATGGCACCCTTAGTTATGTCATCACCGCCGTCTCCTATCATATCCCCAAATTCTGCCTTTAAGCTTTTTTCATATTGCTTTAGCACATTAGATATTCCCTCGTCTGTAGTAAGACATGGCGTAATTGAAAGTCCAGTCTTCTTCTTTATAAACTCTATGGTCTGCAAATCATCTGGATTCAACATTGCCACCTTCAGATTGCTGTCTGATTTATCAAACGCAATTATTTTATATTTCTTGGCGATCGGTTCAGGTATAATTTTTAAAATTTCCGGATCTATTGTTTCCTTGCTGATATCTACGAATGGATTTCCTAAAATATAAGCATACAATTTGCTTAATTCCTCTTTGGAAACAAGCTTTTTTTCCAATAATAAATCCCCCATCAATCTTTTTTCCTTTTCAGCCAAATTAAAAACATCCTCGATTTCTTTTGAATCCAAAAGCTGGCTATCTAATAAAAAACTCTTTAGTTGTTTATTATCAATTCTCATTATTTTTTATTTTTGTATTTGAGAAAATTATTTCTCCTTAGATAAAATTTCTTTCACTTTTTCTACTATTTCTCTTACTTGATAGTCGCCCTTAACCAGATAAGTGGTAGCGCCTAATTCTAGAGCTTTTTCAATATCATCCAAACTTCCTAAATTTGTAAGTAACACAAATGGCACGCTTAATTTGCCCTCATTATCTCTAACTTCTTTCAAAACTTCAAAACCGTTTTTTTTGGGCAATATTATATCTAACAAAACAATATCTGGATTATAGCTCTTGATCATATTTATCCCTTCCTCTCCATCAGACGCCACGCCAACCAAAAATCCCTCTGATCCCAAAAATTCAGCCAAAACATTTCTAAGTGTCAAATCATCTTCTATTATCAATACTCTTTTATTTTCCATAAAATTACAAAAAATATTTAATTAAAACTATTATATCTTATATTTACCTTAAATTATAGGCAAAGAAAAATGAAATTCAGTTCCTTCGTTTTCGACAGAGCGAAACCAGACCTTGCCCTCGCTTCTTTCAATGATGTTTTTAGCAATATAAAGACCCAAGCCCGTACCTCCCGTTTCGCGACTAGCTGCCTCCTTGCTTCGATAAAATTTTTCAAAAACCCTATCTTGTTCATTTTCGGGGATACCTATTCCAGTATCTTTTACTGAAATTATTGCCCTCCTATTATCTTTTTGCATTTTAATAATAACCTTTCCATTTTCTTTGTTATATTTAATCGCATTTGAAATAAAATTGTCCAAAACAACCTCGGTTCTCTTTTCGTCCCCTATAATTTTAGGCATATTATCATCCACCAATAAATCAATATTAACCTTATTTTTTAAAGTTAAAGCCTTATTTTTTTCTATTACTTTTTTGACTACTGACACGATATCTATCTCATCTTTTCTAGTAAAAAAATTATTCTGATCAATTCTGGCCACATCCAATAAATCATTGACCATTTTGGCCATAATAACATTTAAGGCTTCTATATTTTTTAAAATTTCTATCTGCTTACTATTTAACCCATCGCTGTGCTTGGACATTAAAAATTCCATATCCCAGCTTATTCCGGTAAGCGGTGTTTTTAGTTGATGAGAAACAATGGAAATAAATTCCGACTTAAACTTGTTAACCCTTGCTAGTTTTTCCATACTGCCTATTATGGTGTTTCCAATAATCAAAATGAAACTAACTACCACTGCTTCGGCTATAATTAAAATTTCTATTGATACAAATTCTCTAGAAACAAAAAAAACGGCTGTCATAATAAAAACTATAATAAAACCCAACGTCAAAAGCATAAAAGCTGGGGTTTGGTAAACACTAACCCCCAAACTATCAGATTGTTTTTTTATATTAAGATCATTAACTATCCAATTCATGAAACAGTAGAAATTAAAAAAATTAAACAAACTTTAATCTTCAATAATTATATCACATAAACAAAACAAACAAAAATCAACCATAATGGTTGACTTTTGTTTATCCTATTTAAATATATAATATAATTTTATTAATTTATATTATATAATCCCAAAGTTCATGAAAAATGTCAGCACCAAAAGAGGAACTAATGATAGAAGAATAGAAAATCTTCCTTCCTCATTATGATCTGACTCAAATAAGTCCTTGTTCAAAGCTGCTTTTAATTTTTCCATATTTTTGTTTTTATTTTTTTTAAATTATTTAATAAGGAGAAATCTAGGGTTTTTTATTTTGAAGATTCATCATTAAATCATTCGACCTTGATTTAAAAACAAAAAATGAATCCTCACCCTGAGAATTCACCCTATTTTTCGTAGAGTTTTTACCTCTACAAATCCATTATACACCATTTTTGGACAAAAGTCAAATAGAACTTCGTTTCTATTGTCATTTTGACTCCCCCAACTAGCGGAATAACACTTTAGCATTGAAGCAATAACCATAAGCCATCAGTCATCAGTCATCTGTAATCAGCAATAAAGAAGATCGAAGATTAAAATGAAAAATAATTTTCCCACTCTTAATTATTCATTCTTAATTCTTAATTTCCTCATACTATTAATGTAAGGTGCTCATTTTACTAAAGCCTTTTGATTTGGATCCGCTTGAGGAAAGATTTGTTTTACTGGAATTATTTGCCAATCTCTTTTCTTGTCTTTCTCTCAATATCTTAGCGCTAGCAGATTCTGCTGGTCTCTGATATTTGTGAGAACCACTTATTCCCAAAGCCTTAGCTAGTCCCGCTGTTTCTTTTGGATTTAGAGAGTCTCTTTTGTTGTAATGAAATTTTCCCAAAATCTTACGCGCCTCATCCTTGCTTATTCCACCAGGACTATATCTCTTAAATTGATCCACTACTTCTCTTTTTTCTTTTATATTATTTACCACCGATCCCGCTTGAGGGCCTTTTAAAATTTTTAATATTTTTTTTCTGGAGTTCACATCACGCTCGGGAAATAAAATTTTAGACATAATTTAAAACTAGATAATTAAATTTATTTTTTTCCAACTTGATGCAAGGCTGACTGAACGATAGACATCACTAAACTAAAAATAAGCGCCCACCAAAATCCATTAACCATGAACCCATCCACCCACTTGCTGGCCAAAAGTACCAAAAAAGCATTTATAACTAAAGTAAAAAGACCCAAGGTGAGAATATTAATAGGCAAAGTAAGGATCAATAAAATAGGCTTAAGCAAAACATTTATAATCCCCAAAACCAAAGCTGCTATAAAAGCTACAAAAAAACTATCTACTTCTACTCCTGGAATAATTTTAGCACTAATAAAAACTGCCAAAGCCATTACAACCCAATTAATTAAATATTTCATAATTATTTGCTAACTACTTATTAATAATTACTAGTTACCGGTTACTACCTATTAATAATGATAACTTTTATTTTTATTTATGGCAATTGCGCGATAAATTTGTTCTGCCAGAATAACCCGAGCAAATTCGTGCGGGAAAGTCATTTGAGATAAACTTATCTTTATCACATTTTTATAACCAAAAATTTCTTCACTAAAACCCAATGTTCCCGCAATCACAAAGACAATTTCATCTAGTTCGTTTTTAAATAAAAATTCAGAAAAATTGGTTGAGTTAAATTCTTTTCCTTTCTCATCTAAAATAAAAATTTTACTTTGCTTGAATTTCTCTAAATATTTAGCTATTTTCTTTCCCTCTTTCTCCTTTATTTTTTCTTTATCTGAATTATCGTAAAATGGTTCTGGGTCCAACTCGTCTAGTCTTTTAAGATATTCCTCAAAAGCTTTTTTGAAATTTTCATTTTTAATTTTTCCCACAGCTAAAATTGTAATCTTGAGCATATTTAATAATATTATTTACTGATTATTTAATCATAACAGAAAAACTTGCTACCAAAAAGATTAAACCTGACTTTAAAAAGCTTAAAGTCAGGCTTACTTAAAATTGAGCATGGCCCACTCCGCATCAGCCAATGATCGCAGCAACTCTTCATGAATTTCAACAATAACTTCTCGATGTTGACAATCAATCTCTCCCGCTCTTACTGCCATAGGAACGAGATATTCCCAAGTTTCCTCTATTTGATCTGATAATCTTCTTTCGGTAAAGAAATCATCTTTTCCAAGGTTTTTGGTCATATTGCGAAGATTATGAAGTCGATCAGCTAACTTTGCCAAAATAGTAACGGAATCCTCACTAATTCTGGCAAAATAAAATCGAATATCTTCATTTTCTCTCCTGGTAAGAATAAAAACCATCAATTCAATATTCTCTCCAAACCCCTCCCGTATATTATCCAATAAACCCAAATTAATATTTTCCGGGACATCATGCAATAATCCAGCAGCCAATATGTCATCTGAAAAAATACGATGGAAAATAAGAATTTGGGCTACACGATAAGAATGTACAAATTCATCTCTTCCATCTTTTCTTTTTACTAGATTAAAAAACTCGCGCGCGCAAATAAGTGCTCGCAAAGTCTTTGGCAAATTGTTTGCCATTGCGAATGCCTCCACGTCTATATCATGCCAAGGCATTCGTTCTCGATTTCTAATCATCACTCTCGCTCCTTTTAAAATTAAAGAACATTTTTTATTTTTTGAATCATCCGATATGTCCAATATTTAATTGGATTTACAATTATATCATAACTACCGGAAAATTCCAGCGGGAGATTATTTTTTGCAAAACCTTGCTTAAATCTGGTTACTCCAAACCATTTTTTTTCTCGCTCCTTATCATCTTCTCCGATACTCACTCCTCCAAAATCATATTTTTTAGCCCCACTTTTTCGAGCATCTTTTATCATTTGCCATTGTAACAAAAAGGGAGCCATCGCATTTCGATCATTATCGTCTGAAGCGCCATGTAAATAAGTGGCAATTTGACCATAAATAACTAGTATGGCTCCGGCAATGATTTTATTATTATAAATTGCCAAGTATAATTTTAAGTTATCTGAATTTATATTTTTTAGCATTTTTCTGTAATACTCTTTGGGATGGAAATTTATTCCTTTTCTGCTCCCTGTTTTTTCAATCAAATCCAAAAATTTCTCTATTTTTTTATTGTTCTCCAAACTGCTCAATGCCTCTATTTTTACATTTTTTTTCTCCGCTACCTTAATATTGTATCTTGTCTTGGGCTTCATCTGAGCTAAAATTTCATCTTCACTTTTATCAATATCTATAATAAAAAGCTGTCTGGGCTGCATATCATGCGGAGCTTTAACTAGTTTATATTTAAGTTCTTGGATAATTCCCTTAATATCTTTATCGAAGCTGTCTAGCCTAATCCATCCGGCCTTATTAATTTTAGCCAGTTCAATCAAATCATGGATGCAATTTTTCAATTTATCATGTTTTATGTTTTTATCCCTAACCGGTCCGCGCGGAATATAAAAATACTTCCCCACCAAAGGAAGATTGTATTCTAAAACATTGGACCAGAAATCATTATCAGAAATATTGTGCTTTTTTATTCCAAAATCATTCTGAAATTGGGCCCATTGATTAGATTGCAAAAATCCTCCACACGCAGAATTTTCTTGAATAAATTTATCCCTATTATTTTCCATAAAATTAAAAACATTTTAACACATTAACATACCAACAGTGAAAACAAATGAATATAGAGACTGTGGATATAAAACTAATGTCATCAGTCATTAAGTCAATAGTCAACTGATAGCTTGATGACTTTCGACTGATGACTACTTTGATTAAAAAATAAATCTCTGGCGGGGCACACTTTATAAACCTTAAAACTTTACAAACTTTATAACTTTTTTATTTCCCCATCTTCCTAAGGGCAAATTTTATTTTTTCTTCGATGCTTTCAATTTCTTTAGGAATTAATTTAAGCGCTTCTCTAGCTTGAAAAACCGTGTAACCCATAGAAATTAAAGCCTCGATTGTTTCGCTGTCAGCCAACGCATCCATTCTCTCACCCATTGGCATATCTGCCACTTTGTTTTGCAATTCCAAAATAACCCTTTCAGCAGTTTTCTTTCCTACGCCAGAAACTTTAGTTAAAATCGTAGCATCATTATTTAATATTGCAGTCTGAATAGAAATAGGATCAGCAATAGACAATATTCCCATAGCCGCCTTTGGGCCTATTCCCGAGATAGAAATAAGCAGTTCAAACATTTCTTTTTCCTCTGAACTTACAAAACCATACAAAGCCAAGGCGTCTTCTCTTACATGGGTATAAATAAAAAATGATCCCTCCCCTAATCCTGCAATTTTACCCAAAGTGAAATCGGTTAAAAAAACTTTATAGCCCACACCTGCGACATCTAAAATAATCCACTTGTCTTTTGAATATTCAATTTTACCTGTTAATTTTGCAATCATATAATAAATAGTTATAAAGCTCTTAAAGTTTTAAGGTTTATAAAGTTTGCCCCATTAGAAATTTATCGCTAACCAGAGTTGTCATTAGTCAAAAGTCATCGGTCATCAAGGTTAAAAATGTATCTTGATGACTGATTACGGATGACTGCTGACTTCAAATGCTCCAGTGTTTAATTGTTCTAATATTTTAATGTTTTAATGTTAACTTACCAATATAGCAACATGCTTATTTTATCACTCTCTTGCCAAAAAATCCACTTCATGATACAAATAGTTAAGTAACTATTTTAAATTTAAATAAGGATTCGATTTTGAATTTCAAATTCGAATAGTAAAATATATTATGCCAATCAAAGATTCCGCCAAAAAGTACATGCGCGTTACTGCTCGTAAGACTGTAAAAAACAAGAAAGTTAAGGGAACTTATCGTAGCGCTGTGAAAAAAACCCGCGAAGCTATATCCAATAAAGATTTCAAAACAGCCTCAGAATGGCTTAAAAAATCCATAAAAGCATTGGACAAAGCAGTTCAAAAGAAAGTTTTAAAGAAAAATACCGGTTCCAGATATAAATCCAGATTAAACAAATCCGTAAAGAATATAGCTAAATAAAGTAAAACGACCCTTGCGTGGGTCGTTTTTTATTATAATTTAATTCAGCTTTAAGAGTTTATGGATTATTAATATCAAATTTCAAGTTCCCAATGCCAAATAAAATCCTAAATCCAAATGTCAAAAATATACCAATTTAAGCTTTCATCATTGGAAATTTATTTGAAATTGCCTGCCCGCCAGTGCCAGACTATGGCAGGCGGGGAAATTCGGACTTTGACATTTAAAAAATCGCTATTAAATCAGAAATACTTTTTAATTTAATAGTTGGTATCAACATATTTAAACATTACATATATTACATCTCGGATATTAATAACTCCATGCCTATTCCAATATCTCTTTTTCCTCTTTTCGCGTCCTCGTCTATTTTCTCTAGTTTTTTATAAATCTCTCTTAGTTTATTAAAATCCAAATTTCGCAACTGTTGAGTCCCCTTTTGTACCACAAAGGGATGCAATTTAACAATTTTTGAAATATCCAAATGACTGAAATTCCCCTGAAAATAAAATTCGGCTATTTTTAAAAGATTTCTAATTTGATAAATATACATGGAAAGAATATAGAAGGGATCATCTCCTTGTTCCAATTGCCTGTGGAGCATCTCCAGCGCTTGCTTCTTATTCCCAGATGACATCAGCTCTACCGTTTGGAAAATATTGGCTTCAACGCTTGAATTAATCAATTTAGCGACCTGGTCGCTCAAATCTTCATCACTTCCGTTTTCTCCAATGAAATTAACTATTTTCAATATCTCCTTATCAATTGCAGACAAATCTCCATTTTTATTATTGATTAAGCTACCGCTAATTTCTTCGCTAACTTTAATATTAAAATTCAGAAATTTTTCTTGGACCCATTTTTTTAATAACAAGCCTTCCAATTTATTGAACTCTTGGCTCTGAGAATTTTTAATTAACCACTTAAATATTTTATCGTTTTTTTTAATTTTTCCACCTTCCCAAAAAACAATAACATCCTCAGAATAATCAATGTTTTTAAATTTATTTTCTAAAAATTTTATAATCTCCTCTCTTGAATTTAAACCCTCCCTACTCAAAAGATTTTTTACCACTATCAATGAATTTTGAGCGAATAGGCCCTTGGATTTTAAGGCTGTTTTTAATTTTGACCAATAATCTTCTTCATACTGGCATTCGAGGTGTTTTTTTTAAAGAAGTCTTCTTTAAGTTTTTTCAATTTTTCAGCTGAACGAAAATTATCTTCGCCATAAATAAATGCAATCATCGTAGAAAAATTAAAAATATTAATTTACCGGTGTCCACCTTAACACTTGTCCTGGCTCAAGAATTTCTACCCAAATTTGTCCCGGCACAAACATTATCTCCTTGCCATTTTCATCATAAAAGAAAATTTTACTTTCTAACTTTGATCCTTTCCATTCATATAATAATAAGCTTCTCCAGTTCCGCTCTCATCATACCACGGGTCACCTATTTGAACATTGTTATATCTTCCGCTAATGCTTTCTGCTCCAGTATTTTTTACCTCTTCAACTCCTTCCCATGGATTACTCAAGCCCTTGCCTACGTAATCTTGGGTGTTGGTTATCTGTTCTGATTTAGCAAACATTATCACAATATTTTTTGGTGCCAATCTCTGTTTATTGTTTCTATCCACATCTTCTACTCCGTTCCAAGAGCGTAAAAAAGTATTAGACTCTCTGTCGTAAGTGTAATTTACATCATATGGACTAGCAAAGGCCACTCTCAATTCTCCTCCCTTACCCCTGTTTTCAAGAGTTGCTTCTTTTTGATGAGGATAGCCCGCAAATTTAGTTTCAGTTCTACCGCCCACCGCAGTCATGGCCGCTAAAGCTTTTTCATCTTTTATGTGTCCTGAATCTTCCATTCTCATTTTTGCGTCGTTTTGCCAATCCCATCTTTCACAATAATTAGTTGTCATACAATCAATTCTGTCTATAATATTTTTATTCAACAAATCCAATGCAAAATGTGATCCTCCCCAGTGAATAAAGAAAGCATCTACAGCAGCAGCTAAGGCAATATGATCATGGCGAGAGCTTCTAATAGCACCTATTTCTTTGGGCACAGAACAACTATATACACCCAGCAATCTGGTATTGGATGATGTATAGGCCGGTAATTCAAAAACCATATCAGCTTCCAAAAATCCAGCCGCTGGTCGAGCCTGCAAATCAGAAGGTTGCATCACAGCTACTGGACGACGATTCCAGTTTTCGCAAGCTAACCCTGAAATAGGATTAATATTTCCTTCATTTAAAGGCTCTACATTTTCCTCGACTTTCTCTGCGCCATTTTCTACAGTTATTTGCCTAGCTACCTTACTTTTTCTAATCGCATCTCTTAGACCTGTGAAATAAACTATCACAGCAGCGATCAATAACACTCCCATCGCCAGCATTATTTTTTGTTTTTTCTCCATTTTTTTATTATTAAATTATAATTAACTTAAAACCGGTTTTTAAAAAACCATTTTTAGAATCCTAAAAATTATTATTTAAAAAATTGATTTAAATTTTTATTTCTGACATTTTCGGCATATAAAAACGCTTCGTTGTCCTAATTGGATTCTTTCTATTATATTATCACATTTTTTACTTTTTGGGAGGAGGAGGCGAGAAAAACACTTTTCTCCTGTTCTGCGATAAACCTTTAGGGCCTTTTGAAATCTGCCTGGTTTTCCTGTGGTGTCACGGTAATCACTGTCTGAGGTACCTCGCATCTTGATGGCTTTTTTGAGAATTTCTTTAATTTTTAGAAAAATTAATTCTATTTCTAAGTCCTTAAGGGATGCCACCTTCCTTAACGGGTCAACTCCAGCCTCAAAAAGAATTTCGCTTCTGTAAATATTGCCAATTCCCGCAATCAGATATTGATCCATCAATACAATTCCAATGCTGCTATTCCTTCTTTTGCTTAAAATTTCTTTAAATTTTTCCAAAGTAAATTTCTTATCCATCGCGTCAATTCCCAATTTTTTAATCTCCGGCAACTCACTTATTTTATCAGTATCTACCAAAACAATTTTACCGAACTTTCGCATATCCGAAAAATCCATTTTAATCTTCTCCCTGCCCCTCCTTAAAAACCAACTATGTCTAACATATTGATTCACCCGATCCTCAAAATAATCCCGCTCTCCTTCCCCTTCTCCTGTACTCGGGAGAGGATTGGGAAATTGGAAATTGGAAATTGGAAATTCTTTTGATACTTCAAAAGTAAATGTCCCGTCATCCTCAAATGCACATACAAAGTTTTTCCTCCACTTAAATCAATAAAAATATTTTTGCCAATCCTTCGCACTCTCAAAATCTTTCTTCCCACAATACTAGTTTGAAATTTTTTTAAGCTAATTCCCTTGATTCCCTTTTCCCATTCACTCCAAAAATCGACTATCTGGTAGCCCACTATTTTTTTATTCAAATCTCTAATAATTGTCTCAACCTCGGGTAATTCCGGCATATGCTTAATATTAAGCTATTTACTAATTACAATTATAGTTATATTTTTAAAATAAGTAAAAGGCAGCAATAACCAATTACTCAACACTCCCCCGCCCACAACTCCATGACACCAAGTACAGACAATATTCATTCAATATCCAATAGTCAATAAATTAATTGATTATTAAATTATTGACTATTGAATCTTAAATTCATAAATTCCTAAATTCATATTTCATCAATACCACAACTCAACTATTCAACTGCTTAACTAATATCTATGCTTGAAATCCTTACAAAAATTCTCTTCCTCTATCTTCCTTTTCAAATCGCCCTCAATCCCACCGAGAGCGTTGACTTAGCATCTGTAAGAATTATTATTCCCTTGCTTTTTCTTTCCTGGCTAATTGATGCGCTCAAGAATAAAAAACTTATCATTCCTGCTAACTTAACTTTTTTCTTATTAATTTCTTTTTTATTTTTAACTTGTTTTTCGTTATTTTTTGCTAATAATTTCGCATGGGGAGTTCGCAAGCTAATCTTTCTATTTTCGATTTTTCCTCTATTTTTTATTGTCCACGCTATCTTCTCATCTAATTTTGCTAAAAAACTCTCCTTGCTTAAATTTGTAGCTCTGGGGGGTGTTTTTACGGCACTTCTCGGAATAATTCAGTTTTTATTGCAGTTCGCCATTCCTTTAAATAAATTATACTCTGCTTGGGCTATTATCATTGTTCCTTTTTTGGGAAATTCATTTTCCGAAGCGGTTTTAACCAATCCCAGCTGGCTGGTAAATGTGGGGGGTCACACTCTACTTCGCGCCACCGCTTTTTTTCCCGACCCGCACATGCTGGCTTTTTATCTCAATATTACGGGATTAATATCTCTGGGCATTTACTTTTCCCAAAAAGAAATAAATAACCCAAAAAATTATTATCTCTTATTTGCACTCACAATATTTCTCGCCAGCTTTTTAACTTTTTCTCGCGGAGGTTATTTGGGATTAATTGCCGGGTTATTATTTTTTGGTTTTTTTACTTTTAAATCCAAACTAAAATATTTTTTCTACAATACCAAAAGAATAATTTCATTAATTTTCATTTTGATGACGCTTGGTTTAATTCTTGCCATTCCTAACCCTGTTTCAAATCGTTTATTTTCTAGCTTTAATCTTTCCGAGGGCTCCAATGTCGGCCGACTTCAAACTTGGCACCAATCCCTTGAGGTAATTTCAGCTAATCCGATTTTAGGGGTGGGCTTGGGTAATTATTCGCTTGCCATCAGGCCATCGGCTAATTACCGCGAGCCTATTTATTCTCACAACACTTTTTTGGATATCGCCGCCGAAACCGGCGTTCTAAATGCTTTTATCTGGCTAGTTTTATTTTTATTTGCTATCATTAGTTTTACTCGGAATTTTATTAAAGATAATAACTTTATTCAGCTAGGACTTGCTTCAGCACTAATCGCATTTTCCATTCATTCCCTTTTTGAAACCGCAATATTTTCAGTGCATATCCTGCCACTTATCATTCTAGTTCTCAGCCTCAATCATGCGACGATTTATGGGATTATTCCAAACAAAGTTTCAAAAAAGAATTAATTGCGATATTTTGTCATTGTGAATAAGCTTTGTAACCAAATCAATTATGACAATCTCAATATTATAAAGATATCTTAACTATAAAAGATTAAAACCATATAAATTTAAGATACCCGAATTATTCGCAAAAATAAATTACAAACTAGATTGCCACGGCGGAGTACCGCCTCGCAAAGAGACCCATGAGCTATTCTCATTAATATAAAACATTTAAACATAATGCCAAAGTTTATCTCCACCAAAAACCTAATCTACCTTACTTTATTTTTTACCCCAGCCTATATGGTTAGATTTTCTGTTTTTAAAATTCCACTCAATCTGCTGGATATCTTAATTTTGCTAACAATAACTATCTGGATTTATGAGAATAATTTACAACTATTAGAAAAAATAAAATTATCTCTTAAAAAAAGTTCTCCCATTTTACCCTCTATATTTCTTATATTATTAGGTTTATTTGTCGCTAGCTTTTTAAATGAAAACTGGTTAAAAGAACTTGGCATCATAAAAAGTTGGTTCAT
>Ga0076244_136_pt1 | contig 16533 bp, 17 predicted proteins | sample RifGroF2_FD_67710 | JGI IMG/M metagenome (GOLD analysis project Ga0076244, IMG submission 67710) | Parcubacteria (Moranbacteria) bacterium GW2011_GWF2_34_56 | reverse complement strand
TGTGCCGCGAGTGGGACTTGAACCCACACGCCCTTACGAGCACCAGCACCTCAAGCTGGCCTGTATACCAATTTCAGCACCGCGGCTAACTTTCAGTTATTGTATATAATTTGCAAAACAAAAAAACAAACCTTTGCGCAAATCACTTAAATATTATAACGCAAAAAACAAAAAAGTAAAATAGTTTATTTTTTATCAGTAACTTCTTTTTTCTCTACAGCCTCTTCCTTAACAACTGAAGTAACTTCTTCTGCTACTTTCTCTTCCTTAACTTCTTTATTTTCAACAACTTCTTCTTTTACTTCAATAACTTCCTCTTTTACGGGTTCTTCACTTGCTCCAAATTTAGCTATATCTTTATATTTTAATCTCAAAGACTTAGCTGACTTATCTCTAATATAATATAATTTAGCTCTTTTAACCTTAGCCTTTTTAACCACCTCGATTTTATCAATGGAAGAAGAATAAACAGGCAAAACCAACTCTACCCCAACACCGCTGGAAACTTTTCTGACAGTTATCATTGGAGAGCTGCTTTGTCCGCCTTTTTTAGCGATAATTATCCCTTCAAAAATCTGAACTCTTTCTTTCCCACCTTCTTTAATTCTTCGATAAACCTTAACGATGTCGCCAGTTTTAAATTCTGGATAATTCTTTGATTTTCTTTGATTTAAATTAAATTCTACCAGTGTTTTATTCATTTTTTTATAATAACAAACCAAAAACCGAAGATTCGCTCCTCGACTCTTAATTTCATAAGTTATCTGTTAAATAAGTCTTCTATGAGAATACACTTTTATTAAATTTTAGTCAAGACTATTAATCATATCAGCATATCAGCATGTTAACATTTTACAATTTTGTCATATAGCACACCATCACACCTAAAGTCATCAGTCATTTGCAATCAGTCACCGAAATACACCCCAACTTTGATAGCTAATAACTTTTGATCTGATAACCACAGTCTTTCTTTACAAACCTTATTTACCCCATTAAATGCCTGCACTACAGGAATTTTGTAAACAAAATTATTTAATGGGGTAAACTTTAAAAACTTGAAAAACTCTTATTTATTTTTTTCCTACTAAAACAATGTTTCCATCTATTTTCTTGCACATCACAATCTTGAAACCGCTCTTTTGGAAAAGTTTTTTCAAGCTATTTTTAGTAAAAGCGTGATGAAATCTATTAAACACTTGCCCACTATTATCTTTAAATGATATATAACAGTCATTTGCATCTAATTCACTTTTTCCAAAAAACTTATCTTTCCAATTTTTAAAAACACTTCTCCAATATCTTGATTGCCATAAATCCCAAACTGTTATAATCACAAAACCATCCTTTTTTACTAAACGATAAAGTTCACTAGCTACATTAAGTCTCAATTCATTACTAGGCAAATGATGAAATACTGCGATACTATAAATTGAATCAAAAAAGTCCGATGGAAACGGCAACTTTTTGAATTCCGATTCTATTTTTAAAAATTGTATGTCTCTGGATTTCCTTAATCCAGCTACATTTTTTTTGGCTAAATTTATCAAACCCTCAGACACATCTACGCCTACGTACTTTATATCTTTATCAATAAATATTTCCACTAATCGCCCATTTCCACAACCAAAATCCAAAATGTTAGAATTTTTCTTGGCAAATTTACTAATAAACCCCAATCCTCTCCAAAATCTGCTTCTCGTTTGAGAAAACTTTTCACAAATCAGATCATATCCAACCTCGGTATCTTTTAATATTTTTTTAACTAATTCTTCTTTCATGATATATAATACAAATACGCAAATTAATGCAAATAACACAAATATGCAAATATTTCCCCTGAATAATTTGAAATTTGGAATTTAAAATTCTAGCTGCTCCTCTTGCCTATTATTCCCATATCATACTACTATTATATAAGATAATCAATAAAACAATTTACAAACTTAATGAAAATTAATGAAAACCAAAATCATTTGGAATTAATAATAAAAGCCGCTACAATGCCGTTCAAGAAACCGGAAGATTTTTTGGATTTTAAAAAAAGTTTTTGCGGTCGAAATAAAATCCCCCAACCCACCAATGCTGATTTACGAGAAATTTATAATAAACTAGTTCTAACTAAAAAAATCAAAAGCAGTTCCGTTTTAGAAAAAGCCATGCTTTCTCGCGCAATCAGAACTCAGTCCGGTGTGGCAGTAGTAGCAGTACTGACCAAGCCATCTTCTTGCCCCGGCAAGTGTATTTTTTGTCCTACGGAAAAAAATATGCCCAAGAGCTATCTCTCCAATGAACCGGCTGTAATGCGCGCTATTATGAATAAATTTGATGCTTACAATCAAGTTCAAAGTCGATTAAAGGCTCTGGAGTTGAACGGACATTCAATCGAAAAAATTGAATTAATAGTAATGGGTGGAACTTTTTCTTATTTTCCAAAATCTTACCAAAAAAAATTCATCACTGAATGCTTCCGCGCAGCTAATGAATACAATAAAAGTTATAAAGTTCATAAAGTTATAAAGTTCATAAAGTCTCCAGGAGGAAATTTAAAATACGAGCAGAAAAAAAATGAAACTACCAAACACCGCATAGTGGGACGATGAAAAAGAAATTGTTAATTTTAGAAACTTAGGCTGTACGCGAGTTGAACTAGGCGTGCAATCAATTTATGATGATATTTTAATTAAAAATAATCGTGGTCATTTAGTTGATAAAATAATTGAGGCCACCAAGCTCCTCAAGGATGCCGGTTTTAAAATTAATTACCACATGATGCCAGGACTTCTAGGCTCAAGCATTTCCAAAGATTTTAAAATGTTTCAAGAACTTTTTTCCAACTCTGACTTTCAGCCGGATATGCTAAAAATTTATCCGACCGTTGTTACCAAAAATTCCGAACTTTATGAAATTTGGAAAAGTGGAAATTATAAAGCCTTAACTGATAAACAATTTGAAAAACTGATTATTAAAATTAAAAACGAAGCTATCGCTCCATACACTCGCATTCAAAGACTAATTCGCGACGTCCCCCTTCCTTCTATCGAAGCTGGCCCGATTGTTTCCAATCTTCGACAACTTATTGAAAAAGAAACTTATTGCCCCTGCATTCGCTGTCGAGAGATGACCCTATGATTTTAGATAGGATTGATTATGACGCGTCTGACGGAAAAGAAATTTTTCTTCAATTTACTTCTCCTGACAAGAAAAAACTTTTCTCCCTCTTGCGATTGCGTATTCCTTTTGAAAATAATAAAAATCATTTCATTTCTGCCCTAAAAAACTCCGCTCTTATTCGCGAAATCCATACCTATGGAAAACTCACGGATATAGATAAAAAAAATACAAACTCACCTCAACATATTGGCCTAGGTAAAAAACTTATTCTCGCAGCTGAACGCATCGCCCGAGATGAATTCGGACTTAAAAAAATCGCCATTATCTCCGGCGTGGGAGTGAGAAATTATTATCGAAAAAATGGATATAAACTTAGGGATACGTATATGGTGAAGTTAATATAAGTTTTTAAAGTTCATAAGGCTTATAAGGTTTATAAAGTCAGAAAATTTCAAAACTCAAACTTCCAATATCAAATAAATTTCTAAATGACCAAATGTAAAACTGTCATTGCGAGAATAATTCATACTCAAATTATTCATGGCAATCTAATATACGAAATCTTAAATACATCTCTTGTCATTTAGACTTACCTAGGCGAAGCGGGCCGAATATTTTTTGTACTCAAAAAAATAAGAGTGGAGAAATCTCAAATATAACATAAAAAATTCAAATCCCACATAGATGCGATAGTGTATTTTATCGGATAATTAATAGTTTAGAATTTAAAAACCACCAGAAAGCGATGCTCCGCTTTCGGTGGTTCTTTGAAAAACTACTTCTGTTTTTTTTGTGAATTTATATAAGGACGCATCAGCATGCACTGCAACTGAGTATTTATCATTGCTGCCACGGCCTTCATACGCCACTGCTCCTCATGATTCTTGAAATTGTCTTCAATAGAATCAATGGATGACCATGAAGGCAATGAATTTCTTACTGACAAAACAAGCGCCAGATCCTGAGAATCTTTAAACCTATATTCAAGACCTTGCAAGTTTTGCACATTTCCCGTTCTCCAAATTCTAACATCATTGGAGTAATAATTGGTGCTTCTGATGTTGGTCTTATCAAGGTTCTCTCCGTGTGTTATACGGGCATAAATAGGTACCCCGCAATAATCACCAACGCAGAATTCTTTCCGACCGCTTTCTTTGTAGGCACCGACAATTCCATCAGCCACCTCACCTTTTCCGTTAATAATAGCACTTGGCAATGATATTCTCAGCTGATCAATCATATGAGAAAAATCAACTATTTCATCGTTGCTGTTGCTCTCACGCCTACCCGAAAGAGGTATCCAAGATGAAATAGATTCCATAAAAAGCTGGGGGCGAAATATGGTATCCATATCAGTTCTCATGGATTCTATGGCAGCCATCCCGCCTTTGTGTTCACTTTCCAGTTTTATCCCGAGGCAATCTCCTATTTTTGTAATATTGAAGACTGATTTATTGGCAGGCACGTTGAACGTTGCTATATTTTTTTTTGAAACAACTGCGGAAAAGATATTGCTCTTCGAAATATCATCTGATATTGCACTCAACTTCAATAAAAAATCATCTTCGTCCTTTACGCCACCCTTCTCTATCCGCATATATTTAAACCACTCTGTTAAATACTTTGCAATAAAAGTTTTCAGAGTACTTTCAAAATCACTTCTTCTTTCTTCTTCACTTTTTCGAGTATAACCTAAGAAAAAGTTAGGAATATAAAAAGGATATCTACTTTCTTCCACAGCCTTGAATCCAACTATAGCAGGCATTGAACTCAGAGAGAAAAAATTTGGCTCTTTTGATAATAATTCATTTTTGTTCATGGCAACCTCCAAATAAGAAGAACTTGTTTTTGATAGCTCGTAAGCTATTCCGCCGGACGTATCCAGCAGGATAAAGCAGGGATATCCCACCTTACCTCTTGATATACATTCTTATATATACCATAAGCTAGGCATGATATTTAATTACTAAGTTTATACCTAAAAACACGCCAAAGTCAAATAAAAAAGTTATTCATCATTTTCCAAAACCAATAACCCTTCTCCGTCTCTGCGAGTAATTTCTGTACTCAGAAATTGCGTGGCAGTCTAAAAAAATGTAATCCTGGATTGCCACAGTCGTTTTGAGTACAAAATTCCTTCGCAAAGACGATGAAGAAAGATTTTTTAAAAAGGTTGGATGCTTACAAAATAAATTCTGGCTAGATTAAATTGGTTTATGTTAAAATATATACAGATAAATAATTTTCAGTTTTCAATGAATTTTAAATTCGTTAACTCGCTAATTCGTTAACTAAATAATAATTAATCTCAAATATATGAATAAAATAATCATCGCTTCCGGACCAGTTATCGTAGAAGATAATAAAGTCTTACTTAACCAACATGGCGATACTGAATTTTGGAAATTTTGCGGTGGCCGAGTGGAAAATTTTGATGATAATCTAATTGAATCCGCCAAAAGAGAAGCTCGCGAAGAAATGGGAATCGGAATTGAAATTTTAGATGAAAACCCTTTCCTACTCCACACTACCAAAAAAACTCTCATTATCTCGCCAAAAGAATCGGCGAAATAAACCATGGGGAAGATATAAGGGAATGGAAATGGATTCCTCTTGAGAATCTCGAAAATGAAAATCTCGCGCCCAATATCTTGCCAACCCTGGATTACTTTGGGTTTATAAAATAACATGCAACATTCAAGGCTCAACCTTGGGATCTTTTAAGGTTGAGCTTTTTGCAATTTTCAATACTTAATAACCATTCAATATTGAAATATATAAATTTTCGATACGAATAATTTCCCCCAATTAAAAAGAGCGAGATACCCTATCGAGGATACTCGCTCTTTTGTGCGCCAACCAAGCGTATTGGCTGGCGCACATTCGTCCACTCTTGGCCTAGAATAGCTTACTGGGTGGACTCGCTGCCGCTGTTGTTGAGGTTTGCTTTTTCGACTTGATTTCCCTTGCACTGTACCGGCCCTGCGACGATTGAAGAGGTGACTGCATGCGGGGAAAGACCATAGAGTTTTTTAGATGTCGTCATCGTCATGAACTCCTTATCTAAAATTGGAAGTTGAGGTTTCGCCGTGTGGAGCTTTTAGTATAGGTTCATTGAACGCTCCACTATTCAATGCCCCTAGGGATAGCGATCTTTCCTCCTGGAAAGTTGTCATCCCGTCAGTTGGTGCCGGCTGCCTGCCTGCAGTGAATGTGTGCGCCGATGTTCGCCCAGTTTACTCCGCCGATGGTTCCGATGACATTCATTACAGGTGCTGCGCGTGTAGCCGATGTAGCCATAGGACTTCTCCTTTTGTTGAGGTTACCGGTTGTACTACGCCATGGATCAAGAAAAAATGAAGAACGTAAATTAAATTTACTAAAAAAAATCCACACTGTCAACACTTAAGTACTTACTAATTTACTTACCTAAATATAAAATTTAATAAAAATTAGAGCAATAAAAATCATCTTCATTGCCATATAAGGATATATAGCAAAAAAATAAATTATTATTTTAAAATAAATTTAAAAAGCGCAAGGATCCGTTGGGATCACTTGCGCTTTATTTACTGCTCGCCATCTTTTGGCGCAAAGCTCATCATTGTTGCAGATGAGAACTTCACAAAAGAGGCTGAGGTGGACTATTGATTTTTATCCTCCTTCTTTTGCCCAGACGTTCGTGACTGGGCATCCAGAAAATAAAATCAATACTCCAAGAGGTTGGCGCGCGACGATTTTTCCTTTCGAGGAAAATTTCGCGTGCCGAGCCGGCGGGATCAGGCGTAGGAACCCTTGGCGGCACCGATGATATCCACATTTTTCATATAAGTGGTCACGGGGGTGGCGTGCAGGTGGCCGGAATCAAAGTGTCCGGCAGGGCCGATCGCAGTTGAGGTGGATGCATTCATATTTTTTTTACAGGTGCCGAGGCTCAGGGCCTGACCGGTGTCATGGAACTTTCGCATAGCGCTTCCTCCTTGGTTGATTTTTGACTGCGCAATCTGTTTTATAAAATATAATTTTGATTTCCCCACAAGCACATCCGAAAAATAAATTTCTAAGATTGAAATTCATTTTTCCCCTCACATCCAAGTAGCTTTTGACTTCGTAATTTGAAAGTACTTACTGCTGACATTAGCAAAATACTTTCTCAATGTCAACGTCCAAACATAGCATATTATTGAAATTTTGTCAAGCACTTTACCTGAATTAGCCTAAATTTAGCAAATTTTTACCCTAAATTCCTAATTTTTGGCGTATTTATTGAATTTTTTGCCTACCATGGATGACACAAATGATGCGAATTTAATGCAAATAACACAAATATGCGCATTAAAAAATAAATCTAGATTGTCACGGCGGAGTACCGCCTCGCAATGACAAAACCTAGCAAGCTTTGCACACTCATATTCTATTCCTCATTTTTAATTCTTAATTCATAATTCTTAATTACTCTGCTATAATGGTATAAACTTGTTCGTGCATCTTTTAATTTAGTAAGCTTAGTACGCGGTCGAAGCAAGAAGGTAAAATACAACAATTTGGCTCTTATATAATTAATTTTATATATAGCTAAAAAGAAATATGGCAAATAAATTATATGTTGGAAATCTTCCATACACAGTAAAGGATGGAGATTTAAATCAACTTTTCGCTCAAGCCGGAGCAGTAGCATCAGCTGTTATCATCAATGATAAAGCAACTGGACGCAGCAAAGGTTTTGGATTTGTTGAGATGACCACAGACGAAGAGGCTCAAAAAGCTATCGATATGCTTAACGGTCAAGAAATCGAGGGAAGAAAACTGACAGTAAACGAGGCTCGCCCAATGCAACCACGAGAAGATCGCGGTGGTTTCAGAGGGGGAAATAGATTCTAATTTAGTTTAGAAACTTCAAAAAAACATCTCTTAATTGAGATGTTTTTTTTGTTTTTTAAATATTGATTTATAATAATATTCATTGCCAAATCCAAGACTAATTTGACTAAAAAATAACTTTCATACTATTATTATATTAAAGCTTTTATAGCACAATAGCTCTTTGGATAAAAAATTAACTCTTGGTGATCTTATGTCGAAATCAACTCAGACAAAAAGATTTGAAAGTGATGAGATAATATGCGCCCTAGAGGAAATCACCGAAAATCTAGAGGCTTTAAAATATCAGCTAGACGCTACCTTCATCGATAGAATATATACCCAGCATAACTTACGACTTGCTACCAACATAGTTAGCGTTAATGCTCGAAAAATAAGAACCCATCACTATTTGAAAGATTTTCTAAAGACTATTATCCAGCAATTAAATCTTGAGCGAACCATAAGAAATCTAGAGAAAGACTTGGAAGCGCTAAAATTTTCTTTAAATTTCTTAAAGCACTCAAAATAACTTCCACTTCCTCGGATTGTCAAAAGGCGATCCGAGGCTGTTTTAATAAAAAATACTCTCTAGGTGTCTAAGTTTTAGAATATTTTTCCCACCTTCATCAAATAAAATAGTTACTGCATCAAAGCGATAAGATTGATCCCAATAATCATTTTCTTTAATATAGCTTTGCGCAATTTTTTGAAGTTTATATAATTTATCTCTAGTGATATTTTCTTCCGGCAAAATTATTTCCAAACCCTTGGAAATTCTGCTTTTTACCTCCACAAATACAATTTGCTGTCCCTCCCTGGCTATTATATCAATTTCTCCCAATCTTTTGCCTTTTTTATTTTGATAATTAAATTCAATAATTTTAAATCCTTTTTTCTCAAGATACTTTCCGGCCTCCTTTTCTCCCAAGCTTCCAATATTTTTGTCTTTATTTTTATTCCAAAACATATATTTAAAATTTCAAAATTCCAATTTCAAATGTCAAATAAATTGAAAATGTTTGAATAATTAAACTATAAGAAAGATTATTCGATAATTTATTATTTTTAATTTTAAATTTATTTGGATTTAGAAATTTAAACCTTTATTTGACATTGGGAATTGGGAATTTGACATTCATATCTTATTTCTCCAAATCTCTCAATTCACCAATCAATTCTTTTTCTCGTCGGCTTAATTTTTTGGGCACTACCACTCTGATTTTTACCAAATGATGACCCCTGCCACCGCCGCGCAAAAATGGAACTCCCATATTACGAATTCTAAACACTTCCCCATTTTGAGTACCTGCAGGAATTTTCATAGAAACTTTTCCCTCAATAGTTTCTATTTCAATCTTATCCCCTAAAGCTGCTTGAGCAAATGAAATTTCCTCTTCTGAAATTATATTATTCTCCTCATCTCTGGCAAATTTATCATGTTTTCTGATATGAACATTTATAAATAAATCTCCATTGGGAGCGCCGTGCTTCCCCGCCTCTCCCTCTCCTCTCACGGAAATAGTTTGACCGCTGCTTATTCCGGCGGGAATATCCACTACTATATTCTTTTCTTCCTTATGAATTCCCTCCCCTTGGCATCTTTTACATTTTTCAGTATAAACCCTACCTCGCCCTTTACACCTATCGCATACTGACTCTTGAGCAATTGTTCCCAAAATAGTTCTAATAGATTTTCTTATTTTTCCTGAACCATTGCAGTCCTTGCATGTTTCTTCTTTTGCTCCTGGGGCGCCACCGCTTCCATCGCAAACCTCACATTTTACATTTTTATAAAGTTTAATATTTCTCTTTACTCCTTCAACCATTTCTTTGAAAGTTATTTCTATATCAGCCTGAATATCTCGCCCTGCTTCCTGATGAAATCCAGCAGATCTATTTCCAAAAATATCAGAAAAAACATCTTCCCATCCGCTGGCACCAGAAAATCCCCCAAATCCCCCCTGCCCAAAACCGCCAAATCCAGAAAAACCCCCGGATCCGCCTGCACCTTCAAAGGTTTGACCAAACTGATCATATTGGCCTCTTTTTGTTTTATCAGACAAGACCTGATAGGCCTCGTTAATTTCCTTAAATTTCTCCTCATCTCCGCCTTCTTTATCAGGATGATATTTATGAGCTAGTTTTCGATAAGCTTTTTTTATTTCCTCTTCTGAGGCTCCTTTTTCTACTCCTAATATTTTATAATAATCAGCCATAAGACAAAAATTTAATATTCTTAATTTCTTTAATAACTTAACATAAAATAAAAAAATTAGCAATCATTGTAGGCGAGTGCTAAATTAAAATTTATAATTTTACAGGAATAATTAGCTATCTCCTTTGCTAATCAGGGGGACAAAAGTAAAGCCGGAATACTTTTCTTCATAAAAATCATTTTCCCCTCTTCTTTCAACATAATTAAGATAATTATTAATAGGAATTACCATTTTACCACCAATTTTCAACTGATCTTTTAATTCCTGGGGTATTTCACTAGCAGAAGCTGAAACTAATATTCTATCATAAGGAGCCCTGGGCGCATAACCTTTACTCCCATCGATATTATAAATTTCCGCCACTTCTTTTTTTATTTCTCTTATTTTACGAATATTCTTTCTTCCAAATTCGCACAATTCTTTAATTCTCTCTAAAGATATAACCTTCCCCTTCTCTCCCACAATATAAGCCAGCAAGGCAGTGGTCCAGCCTGAACCGCTACCAATATCCAATATTTTTTGATCTTTCAAGGGATCCAATAATTCAAGCATTATCGCCACTGTTGTTGGCTGAGAAATTGTCTGACCATATCCTATCGGCCTCTAATTCAGGAAGAACAAAATTAACTCTATCAACGTTAGCAAAAGATTCAATGATAAAATGGTTTCTCAAATAACCATCTTTCATTAATTTATTAGTCAATATGTTCATAAAAATACTAAAAAATAATATAATTACATGCCAATTACTTGAACTGTAACATCTCTTTTTCTTCCACCATCAAATTCTATCACAAAAATATTCTGCCTACTACCAAGCATCATTTTTCCTTTTGTAACAGGGATAGTCTGACTAGTTCCTAACAATATTGATTTGGCGTGAGAATGCCCATTACTTCGTCCATCAGATCTTACAGCATTATTTCTTAGCTCAAATAAATCATGTGAATAATGGTCTTCCACAGGCACCAATCTATATAAAACTCGCATAAAATCCTGCAGTAGCATTGATTCATTGTGATTAATAGCTAATCCCATAGTGGTATGAGAGCAAAAGAGAGTTACCTGCCCCTCCCGTATTCCAGAGCTATCTATAACTTCTTGAACTTTATCTGTAACGTCCATAAATTCTATTTGAGTTTTACTTTCCAAATTTATCTTTGTATTATGTATCTTCATATTTTTATTTATCCCGTTAAATTGCGGTAATCCGCACTATTTAACTGGGATTGCCCCATTAAATAAATAGACTTTTTAACGATATGAACCCATTAAATTCATTCTATTTAATTAGTTATTAATTATTATTTAAATTCTCTCTTAAAGCTCTAGCGGCTTCTTCTGGCTGAATCATAGAAATTTCAATTCCAGTTTCCAATTCAAATCCTGCCCAGGTGGAAGTATGAGGTAAAATTTCAATATGCCAATGATATCTTCTGTAATCTTTTCCATCGCAGGGAGAAGTATGGATGTAAAAATTATAAGGAGTATTGTTAATTGTTTTTTTAATAGCGCCTAAGGAGTTTTTCAAAACTTCAGCTAGTTTTATCTTTTCTTCATCCGTAATTCTTTCAAAATAAGAATTATGTTTTTTTGGCATTATCCAAATTTCAAAAGCGCTCCTACTGGCAAAGGGACAAAAGGCTATGAAAGTTTCATTTTCAAAAACAATTCTTTTTTTAGCCATACCCTCATATTCTGCCATTTCACAATAAACACATTTTCTTAAACTTTTATAATATAACTCTGCGCCATCCAATTCTTGTTTTATATATGGAGATATAACTGGAATAGCAATTAATTGAGAATGGGGATGCGCAATTGATGCACCAGCTTCTTTTCCAAAATTATGAAATATTGTGATATAGTTAACACTCTTTTTTTTCATTAATTCCAAATATCTATCTTGAAAAGCATCTATAATTTCTGCTACTTCAATAATTTCTAAATCTGGAATATGTTTAAAGTGATCTCTACTTACAATAACTTCGTGATAACCGGTTCCAGTCATAGCGAAATATGGCCCCTCCTCAAGTGATCGCGGAACTTTTCCTCGAGAAAAAGCGGGATATTTATTGGGAAAAACTTTTAAAGTCCAATCACCATCGCTTTTGGAATAAATCAAAACATCCTTCTCTTGCCCACTTTCTTTTGGATCGCAAAAAAGACAGCCATCACTATCTAAATGATCAGCCAATTTTTGAGTGCTATATTCGGCCCTTGAAAAATCCTCGGGTCTTTTGGCGCGACCAGTAGCTATCACAACCCAATCTCCAGTCACGATATCCTGTCGCAATTCCGAATCAATTATTTGCTTTTTTTCTGCAGGCGCCTCCTCGAATTCTTTTTTTATTTTTTCTCCCTCCTGAGAGATGTTTATTTGCATTTTTATTTTTGTTTGCCCCGCCCGCCTAGGCTTGGCGCCTAGTCGAGACTGGTTAAGTTGCGGTAATCCGCACTATTTAACTGGGGTTACCTCATTATTAAAACTAGATCAATCTGTAATTATTTAATTTAATTTATTCCTACTTAAATATGCGATTCAAATATAATCCTAGCTTTATTTTTTACAACTAAGCCTTCTTCATCTCCTCCACTTTTTTATCCAATTGGTACACCCCTTTTATCATATTCCATTTTACACTAAACAAGTCTTTAAAAGTACTGATATATCCACTTATACCAACAGTGCTATCGCCGCTGTCAATCCATTCAACAGGAACTTCTGTTATTTTATAGCCCAGCTTCTTGCCAATCATAAGTAACTCAAAATCAAGACCCCATCTATTTACGGTGGTGCGAGGAAGGATGTCTTGAGTAGCTTCTTTTGTAAAAGCTTTAAATCCACATTGCGTATCTTTCATTCCCCAAAGTCCTCCTACCATTTGAATTAAAAGGTTGCCTCCATTACCAAGCCATTCTTTCCAAAACGGTTGATGAACCTTAACCTCAGACTCTGCCATATCCCTGGAACCAATTACAATATCAAAATTTTCATCTTTAAACTTTGGTAAAAATCTATCAAACATTTTTATCGGAGTCGCTCCATCCATATCGGTAAAAATTACTATGTCTCCATCTGCTTGAACCATCCCCTCTCTAAGAGTAAAACCTTTTCCCATATTTTCCTTTCTATCTAAAATCCGAATATTTTCTAATTTACTAGCATGCTCTTTTACTAATTGAGCAGTATTATCCTTGGGACCATCAAGAGCAATTAATATTTCATAATTAAGATTTTTATTTTTAAAATATTCACCTATTGATTCAAGATGTTCTTTCATTTTATCCTTTCTCATTTCTTCATTATAAGTTGGTATCACTACTGATACATAGGGGTTTTTATTTTCCATTTATTTTTTTTAAAAATTAAAACTAAAAATTATATTATAATCTAACTTAAATAAATTATACTATAAAGTCGTATAGCATACAACATGAAATATTTTAACACATTAAAATATTAGAATATTAGAATAAAAAAGATTAGCAGGATGCTCAAATTCACACATTCCCAAATTCGTATATTCGTAAAAATTCGTAATTAGTAAAAAAATTATAATTTATTTTTTCTCAGAAACGCTTCAATAAATTCATCAATTTCACCATTTAAAACTGCTTCCGGATTAGTGCTTTCCAAATCTGTACGATGATCTTTGACTAACTTATATGGATGTATCACATAGGAGCGAATCTGACTTCCCCACTCGGCACTCTGATGTCCTCCTTTTAATTTTCTTTTCGCCAGCTCCTGTTCCTCTAAAAATTTCTTATGCAATTTAGCAGACAATAATTTCATAGCTCTCTCTTTATTTTGAAGCTGAGATCTTTCTGTTTGACAGGCCGCTACAGTATTAGTAGGTATGTGCGTTATTCTTACTGCACTATCCGTAGTGTTGACGCTTTGACCTCCGGCTCCCGAAGATCTAAAAGTGTCAATTTTCAAATCTTCACTTTTTATTTTAACTTCCTCTATATTCTCTATAACTGGCAAAACCTCAACTAAAGCAAATGAGGTTTGTCTCAAATTATCGGAATTAAAGGGAGACAATCTTACTAATCGATGAGTACCAGCTTCACTCTTAAGCAGTCCATAAGAATATAGTCCATTTATCTCAAAAGTTACACTTTTTATTCCCGCCTCCCCACCGCGAGATTCATCCAAAATTTTAGTATTAAAATTTTTTAATTGAGCATAACGAAGATACATTCGCAAAAGCATCTCTGACCAATCTTGCGCATCCACTCCTCCCGCTCCAGCATGTATCGAAATAATAGCACTATTTTTATCGTATTTATCTCCTAAAAATGTCTTCATCTCCAACTCCTTGAAATCTTTTTCTAAGCCAGATATCTGATCTTCTAACTCTTTTTTTTCTTTATCATTATTAACAAAATCAATCATCTCCAAGAAATAATCTATCTTATTAGTATTGTCTTCTATTTTCCCAATACTCCTTTTTAACTCTTCCAATTCTTGCATAATCACCCCAGCTTTCTCGTGATCATCCCAAAAACCCTCACGATTAATTTCAATTTCGAGTTCCTTTATCCTGCTTTTTTTATTTTCCAGGTCAAAGACATTCCCGCAAGGACGGGATGCTACTTTTCATTTCTTCCAATTTCTTTTTTAATTCAAGCATTTTTTAAAAAAAATACAAATTTAAAATATGATGCAAAAAATAATTGCTATATTGTTAATTGATAAATTGTTGTATTGTTTTATTGTTTTAATGTTAATTTGTTTTTATGCTTTAATGCTTTATGCGCCCATCGCTTTTCGCAACTCTTCCTGGGCTGCTTTCATGGTGGTCTTAAAATTTTCTATTGCCAACTTAACAGACTCTTTTCTAACTTCTCTTAAGGTCTGAATGGATTCCTGTACTTTTTTAACCTCAGACACCTTTGCTTTATAATTTTCCCTAGCTGTCTTTATATCATTTTTCAATTGAGTCATGACTGATTTTAGTTCCTCACCACTAGCACCGTTTTCGCAAGAACTTTTTGCCTTATCGATTGCTGTTTCAACACTGCTTCTAAATTCATTGCGAAACGTTTCCACAGAAGTTTCTCTCGTAGCAATTGCCCTATCTATTCCTGCATTCATTGTTTTCTTAGCACTATCAATCGCCTCTCTTCTTGTCTTAATCGCTGTTTCAACAGCGGTCTTGAATTTTTCCACAGCGGCTTTTTTAGCGGAATCTTCTCCAGCCTTCGCTTTCAATTTATCATAAAAAACATCCCTATTTTGATCTCTTACCTCTCTTCGCTCTGATAAATCAGCATCTCTCTTTGCTCTATTTTCCTCCATTTCCTTAGTTCGAATTTGAACTCTTTCCTTTAATTTATCCTCTCCATTCTTTTTTCCGATTTTTTTTTCCAAGCGAGTCAGTACATCATCAATTCTTGAGCAAACTTTCTCATTTCTTCTTTCTTCAACGGCTGACTTTCTTTCTTCAATATCAGTTTTCTTATCTAGACTTATGGCCTGCGCTCCAATTGCCACAAAGGTCAGAACGGTAATCATCATCGTCAAGCCTAATAATTTCATTTTATTTTTCATCGTTTTATAATTAAATAATTTAAAAATCACAAAATATTTCATTAGTAAACCTCATTTTCAATTGAATCCAATTCTCCCTCATCATCAAATTGAGAATCATCCACGATACCATCGGACAAATCATCTGCATCTTCTTCAAAGTCAACGTCTACCTCGGTTAAGTCAATTTCTTCCCGTTCTCGATTATTAGAATCGTTCATTGAGGTGCTAGTTTTTATCGATTCCTGATCAGATTTATAATTAACCTCGATAGATGAGTTATCGTCTGTGACATTTTTGGACATAACAAAAAATAGCACGCACAAGATAATTGCTACTACTATAAATATCCACAAATACATGTTTTTCTTCATATTTTTTTGCCCCGTTAAATTGCGGTAATCCGTACTATTTAACTGGGGTTATTCCCCATTAAATTAAATAGCAATAAATTTAACTGAGTTTTATTTTTATTATTTAGTTAAACCCCCTCAATTAAAATTATTTTTTATTTAACTGAGAGATTAATTTATTATTAACTTTCATATTATACCATAATTACTTATTTTCTTACAAGAAAAATAACAAGAAGCCTGGCTTTTGAAAATTTTAAGATTTAACTCGAGGAATAAGGATTAATTTCTTTGGATTATAATTCATGAAAATTACACCTGTTTGACTTTAACCTTTAATAGATATAGAATTTACTTGAGTTTTAAAGGACTAAAATACTATGATAAACCAAATTGAAAGCATAAAAAAAGAATATCTGGAATTGCAAGATAAATTAAATTCTCC
>Ga0076244_106_pt1 | contig 41918 bp, 39 predicted proteins | sample RifGroF2_FD_67710 | JGI IMG/M metagenome (GOLD analysis project Ga0076244, IMG submission 67710) | Parcubacteria (Moranbacteria) bacterium GW2011_GWF2_34_56 | reverse complement strand
GATTTTTGAGGATCATATCTATTTATCAACCTTACCAAATCACGTGAGCTGACATTACCAGAAGCTTCTCGTGCGCTTCCATAAATATCTAAAATTATAACCTCATTAGAGTTCTCGAAACTCTGAGAAAAATCCGTTAATAACGCTTCTGTTCGACTAAATGAATGCGGATGAAAAATGGTAATAATATTTTTTTGCGGAAAAATATTTCGTGCCGTTTTTAGGGTAGTTTTTATTTCTTCCGGATGGTGGGCATAATCATCAATTAAGATCGCTCCCTTATTCTCTCCGATATATTCAAATCTTCTTACGGTCCCTCGAAAGGTTTTTAGAGCATCCGCTATTCTAAGGCTATTTAAATTAAATTTATGGCAAAGCGCAATTACTGCGGTGGCGTTAAGCACATTATGTTTGCCAGGAAGAGCGATTTTAAATTTCTCCAAAGATTTATCTTTGTAAAAAACTTCAAATGATTGTCCCACACTATTGTTAATTTGAAAATTATTGATTTGAAATTCAAAATTTTCAATTTTACACATACTCCCCTGGGAAAATCCATAGCTGATTTTTTGGCAACTAGCCTCTTTGGCAATCTTCACTACATCATTATCATCATTGCAATATACCAAAAAACCGTGGCGCGGTATTTTTTTTACATAATCATCAAAAGTTTCATAAAAATCAGGATGATCATAATCAACACTGGTTAAAATTACAGCCCAAGGGTTGTAGCTTTTCAACTTATTTTGATATTCGTCCGCCTCAATAATAAAATAATCTCCGCTTCCCGCCAAACTATTACCCTTCCAATCCTTCACTTTGCTTCCCACTAAAGCGCTGGGCTTTAATCCTAATTCTTTAAAGACAGTAGCCAAAATAGCTGTAGTGGTAGTTTTGCCGTGTGTTCCACAAACAGCAATTCCCATTTTTTGATTAAATATTTCGGCCAAGGCTTCTGGATAACTCAAGGTGGGAATTCCTCGCTGAATGGCTTCTTTTAACTCTGGATTATCTTCTTTTACACAAGTTGAATAAACGACTTTATCTATATTTTTAGGAACATTTTTTGCATTGTAAGAATCAAAAACATCGATGCCGTTTCTTTTTAAAACATCGCCATAAAAATGGTCTCCTTCGTCTGAGCCCATAACAAAATTTCCTAAATTTTTGTATATTACGGCCAGAGCTGAAGTCCCAGCCCCCTCGATGCTTATTATATAAATTTTTTGCTTTTCCATAATATTGTAAATTTATACAACAAAAATTATATGTAACTCTTCGCTAACTTTCTTTCATATCTTTTTCCCGTCTCTGCGAGTAATTTGAGTACTCTCAAATTGCGCGGCAGTCCAGAAAGATAGAGCTCTCAATTAAACATACTCCTGCTGGATTGCCACGTCAGGAGTACCTTCCTCGCAAAGACATATCTGCTTTTTTATAAGATTCAGTGAGGAGTTACTATTATATTCTATGATATACTTCTTATCCAGCTAAATCAAGAACACCCTGCGCAATCTTTTCAGATGCATCCGCGTGATAAAATTCTTTTATATTTTTTGATAATTTTTCTCTTAGTTCGTTATCATTGAGGATTTTTTCTATATTTGAAATCAGCATGTTTCTGCCAATATTAGACTCTTCCAAAACTATTGCCCCGGCCTTTTCAGCCAAAAAATAAGCATTCATCCCTTGGTGATTATTGGCGGCAGTAGACAAGGGAATTAAAATAGCAGGCTTCCCGTTGGCAGCTATTTCTGAGATAGAGTTCGCCCCTGCCCTACTTATAATAATATCCGCAGCGCTTAAAGCATTTTTCATATCGGAAATATCAAGAAAAGGCACAGGATGATAGCCATCTCGCCCTTCTTTTATTCCAACATTTCTGGCCATTTTTATAGTTTGTTCATATTTATCCGCTCCTGTTTGATGAATAATTTGAGCAATTTTTACTAAATCATCTAAAATATTCGTAATTGCCACATTAACGTTCTGGGCGCCTTGGCTTCCGCCCAAAATAAGAATAATCGGCCTAGATTGAGTTAGGGCAAATTTTTTTATAAAAACCTCTTTATCGCCCTTATCAATGTCATCTCTAACAGGATTACCGGTTAATAAAATTTTACTTTCAGGAAAATATTTTCTGGTACTAGGATAAGAGATGGCAATTCTTTGAGACATCGTACCGATGATCTTATTAGCCAAGCCAGGCATAGCATCGGATTCGTGAGTTAAAATAGGAATCATATAAAGCCAAGCCGCAAAAGCCACCGGAACCGATACATATCCCCCTTTGGAAAAAATAACATCCGGCATATACCAAAAAAGATGCCAAAGCGCCTGAATTAAACCGATAGGCAACTTTAAAAAGTCCAAAAAATTAAGAAACGAAAAATATCTTCTCATTTTTCCGCTCATGATATATTTAACATTAATAGAATTTTCATTCATGACTTTATTTTCCAAATCAGCCCCCGATCCCAAATACAAAAATTCTACACTACTATTTTTTTCTCTTATTTTATCCACTACCGCAATCAAAGGAAAAATATGTCCGCCCGTTCCTCCTCCGGTCAAAGCTATTCTTATCATACAAATTAGTTTTTAGTTCACGGTTCACAGTTCACAGTGTCCGTGAATAAAATTATCATTATTTAAAAATATTTTATTTAAAATTACTGCCAAACATAAGAATTAAAAGCCCAATGAGTCATCTCCTTAATATCCTCCCACATATATGGATCATTTAAAACCACTGCAATAATTTTATGTTTTTTAGTGCTATCATGAGCAGCTAACATCAAAGATTTGCCCGCCAGCGGAGTAAAGCCGGTTTTTGTTCCCAAGCATTCAGGCATTTCATCCAATAAACGATTCGTATTCATTATGTCATGAGATATTTTTCCATCCATAGAATACACGACCGTATCTCTGATTTTAAAAGTATCCCAAATCACCTTGTATTTCATTGAAAAAGCGGCAATTCTAGCAATATCATAAGCACTTGAATAACACTCTGATTCCCTTCCGTCAATTTCCAGCCCGGAGGCAGTGCAAAAATTAGTATTTTTAAGTCCCAACTCTTTTGCCTTATCATTCATCATCTCGACAAAGTTTTCTTGAGTTCCGCCAATATGCTTACTAAGCGCAATAGCCGAATCATTGGCGCTATTCATGAGCATCGCCTTTAAAAGTGCTCTAGCTGAAATTACCTCTCCCACCTTTAAACGAGTACCGATGCAATTTCCTGAGGATGGACAGCCAATCTTTGTTCCATCAGCATAAACTGCTTCTTCATCAATGGTAACCGCCTCCCTATCTAGATCTTTTATTTTTTCTACCACCAGCACAGCTGTCATTATTTTGGTTAAAGATGCAATTTGACGCTCTTCTTTTCCATTTTCATAATGCAAAATCGTTCCGCTATCGGCATCTAAAATTACAGAAGAATGAGCCCTGAATACATCCAACTCAGAAGCTTGTGCTTTTTTTACAGGCAGATAAGAGGCAACTGGGAAACTATGTTTATTAAGAAGATTCTCTTCCGATGGAAGCACTTTTTCATCCGACTCGCCCTTCACCATTGGAGCCATACTTTCTTCATTTTGCGACTCTTCGTCTTTTAATAATTTATCAATTAAAAAAGCACCTTTGTAAAAAACAAATCCGCAAAAAAATACAAAAAATATTCCTCCTAATATTTTTATTGAAAATATTTTTTTTAGCATACTATGATTGATTTTGGACATTTAAATTAATAATTGATTCTACGCGTTCATCTTTCGATAAACTCTCATAATTTGGCAAATCTGCTATTTTTTCCATTCCCATTTTTTTTATAAATTCTGTAGAAATGTTATACAAATAACCACGCTGGTCATTTTCGTTAGTGGCTTTTACGATTAAACCCCTCATTAATAAATTTCTCAAAGTAAAACTGGAATTAACTCCCCTGATTGCTTCAATATCTGCCCTTGAAACAGGGCCACGGTAAGCAACAATCGCCAGAACCTCTAGAGCTGTCCGGCTCATGCTCTCTTGAAGATTTTTCTTGATAGTTTTTTCTACAAATTCAGCGTTTTGGGGATTAGTCGTCATTTGGATATTGTCTCCATTTCTCACAATTGAGAAACCTCTTTTTTCTTCTCTGTATTGCGCCACTAATTCTTCAACTATTGGTAAAATTTCTTCTTTTTTTATTTCGATTATTTTTGCCAACTGCGAAAGGCTGATTTCTTCGCCACGAGCAAACAAAATACTTTCTATTATTGATTTTGTTTTTTCTTTTTCCATATTATTTTGAACCTGTCGGTCATGAATGAATAAAGGGTTTTTAACCTGTCAGTCACGACTGACGGGTTTTAGGTATTTTTCTTTAACTTAATTTCATAAAAAATTTCTCCCTGCTCAACCACTACGATTCTTCTTTTAACCATCTCTAAAATAGCCAAAAAAGAAACTATCACCTCTACCTTATCTCCGCCTTTTTTCACCAGCTCGCTAAAAGTAAATTCCGCTTTCTTATTTAACATTTCCTTTAAGCTGTCAATTCGTTCTTTTAGAGAAATGACTTTTATCATTCGCTCTTCTTCCAATTTTTCAAAAACTGGAATTTGCCCCAAAATATCTTCAAAAATTGAAGCCAGTTCATTGCCGCCTATTCCTTCGGGTGGAGCAAATTGAGGCTCTATTTCAATTATATCATCTCTTGAAAAAGATTGATTTTTACTATTAAAGATTTTTTCAATCTCAGGCGCTATTAATTTAAATTTTTTGTATTCTTCTAATTGTTTTTCTAAATCAAAAATTTCTTCCTCCTCTTCAGTGCTTAAATCTAAAAGAGGCAATAAAGCTTTAGACTTTATTAATATTAATCTAGCCGCCACAGTCAAAAAATCAGCCAGATTAACAAGATTAATATCTTTCTTTTTTTCCAAGTAATCTAAATACTGATCAGCTATTTGAGCCAGGCTTATGTTGGTGATATCCATCTTCTCCTTGTTTATCAGCTCCAAAAGTAGATCCAACGGACCTTCAAATTGTTCTATTTTTACACTATACATCGTATCTATAATACTATTTTTTAAAGAACTTAGCAATCCGCGAAGTATTTTCTAAAGTTTATAAAGTCTGTAAGGTTTATAAAGTGAATAAAAATTATTTTATTATTACATTTATAAATATCGAAATTAAAATGTCAAATTTATAATAAAATCATAAATCCAAATTTACAAACAATTTATACATTGGGTCATTTAATTATTTATTTGATATTGGAAATTGGGATTTTGACATTTCATATATTCAAATTCCAAAAATCCTAAATTCCAAAAATAACGTTATTCTATTTAAGATATTTTCCATATTTACCAGGGTCATAGTAGCAATGAGGATTTGGATATTCATCCGGGTCAAGACAACATTCCATGTCTAAATGTTTGCCTTTTCCTTGGTTGCTTTTAGATGGTTTATCGTCTTTTTTCTCACAAACCAATCTGCCAAACTGATCTATTTTATATGAAGCCGGCTTGGGAGCTGTTATTTTGGGCGCAATCGCCTTAGGCTTGGGTCTTACGATTTCTATATTTTCAAAAGATGATACGGACGCAAAAAATTCAGGCAATTTATCACTTACTTCCACCATTAAATCATTTTCCAATATTGTCCCTTCTTTTATTTTAGGAACTATGTTGTAAATATATTGTCCGCTCACTACGCTAAAAAACAAAGCTGATTTATAACAATCATCTGCCGCTGGAATGTAAATCTCTTCTGCGGGGTAATCGCCTGTTTCCAGGAAATGCCCTTCGATATTTTTACATTGAATAGATTCTTGCAAAGCAGGGTCTTTTAGTTTGGGAAATTCATCCGTCTGAAATAATTCCTTGGTTTTGGACATATCATAAATTGCCACATCAAAACCAACGATACTACTTTTACTTTCTTTATCATTAGGCAAGAAAGAAACTCTATAAATCGCGGAAGAAAAACGAGAATAAGGTCGAACTACAGGAGCTTTCCAATTCTGAGAATATTTTATCTTAAATCCGTACCAAGGACTTTGGTATTCTTTCCACTGGCTGGTATCCAACGCATCTTGAATAATTTCAATATTTTTAGCATTCTCATCTTCGAACTGATCAAAAAGCTTTTCATTATAAGAAGCAGTCAGTTCCTTATTTTTAACTTGCGCATCAATTGAGGCGATATATTGTCCCAAAACCAAAAAAAAGGCTATTATAAAAATAGCTGATAAAATAATGGATATATCTCTTTTTAAGTTAGTTCTACAAGTTATTCGATTTAAAAAAGATTTATTTAATTTACTGAAATTTGAAACAAGTTGACGAGAGTTAAGCTTGGGCTTTTTGGCCTTTATTTCTTTATTAGTAGTTTTTTTTGAAAAATTTTTATTGGAGCTCTTCTTTTCTTTGAATTTTTTATTCATTAAAACAAAATGTAAGTTATTATCCAAAATATCTTAACATATTTCTAAACATCAAGTCAATAAAAAAACTAATTATTGCAAATTTTTCTTCATTTTTTCAAACTCTTCTTCGGATATTTCTCCCCTAGCGTAACGTTCCTTTAAAATATTAAAAGCTTTTTTATTTTTAAAACTCACCCTGTTTTCATTGGATAGATTTTTGGCCAAGTAAATAATAGCCCAGATGATAAGGCCCCAAAATATAAGCATAAAAAACCAACCGAATCCTAATCCCCAACCCCAGTTTGTGTTACAAAATGTTCCCATCATAAATTTTGTCTTTAAAAAATTAAAACAAATATATAATTTTTCATCTTATATTTAATAATACGCGTATTTTTTAATTTTATTTCAATCATTGAGTAAAATTAGAAATCAAATAAATCTTTCAAGAGTCCCTTTTTCTTATGCTTTCTGTGGTGATAATCATTGTCAGCATGATAAGCACTGTCTTTTTTCCCATGCTCCTCATATCTTTCGTTATGAAACTTTCTTTCCTGATCTTTATTTTCTTTTAAATATTCTCTCGAGGCTTGGTTGGCTTCGTTTAAATATTTTTCCGTTATCTTATCCAACTCACCCCTATCCAGCCACACTCCTCGACATTTAGGGCAATAGTCTATTTCTATTCCTTGTCTCTCGGTCATCATCAAATCTACTTGGCATATTGGACATTTCATATTTTTATTTATTATTAATTTATTATATCTATATATTAATAATACGTTTAAACAATGGATTGCTTTCATTTATTTACCAAAAATAAAAAACTCATCTGCAAATAGAAATGAGCCCATGCAAAAAAATTATTTCAAAAACAACATTGGATCCAACCAATTTGATAAATCTGACTCTTTAGGGACATAACCCAAGATATTAATTCCTGCACCTTTATGAAAACCTAAATGAAGATGTTTTCTTTCTCCGCTCGTTTCATCGCTGTAACCTTTTCCCAAAATTCCCAATGTTTCTCCCACGTTTACATTATCGCCTTTTGCAATTTTTATACTACTTAAATTTAAATGTCCATAAACTACAGTTATGGGAGATTCATCTAATTCACAAAACTGTACAGCTACTCCTCCATATCCCGTAGCTAATCTTTTTTCCAACAGTTTTCCTGAGCAGACAGTTCTAATGGAAACTTCCACGCTTTCCTCTTCGGGAAAAATTTCAAAATCTACTGCTGTATGATAACCATAAAATTTTTCCGGACTAACTGGGGAATTTTTAGGAGTTACAAATTTTCCAAAAGGCTTTTTAGTAATTCTCTCGCTTGCTCTATCTAGAGGCATTTGGAAATCCTCTTTTGCCTCCTCATCGTTTTTATTTTCATTTTCCAAATTAGTCTCCGGACTCAATAAGGCTGAGTTTAAATCCGAGTGTTCATAAGATGAAGATGGTTTTTCTGGACTATTTTTCAAATTTAACCACCATAATAAGAATGCAATTCCTAATACAGCTACTAAAATAACTATAGTTATATAAGTTATCTTTTTCATATTTATATTATAACATTAATCAAAAAATAAATTAAAAAAGATTTAAAATTCTCTCAGAAAATTTTTCTAAATTTTTACTCTGATAATTTAAAAAAGTAACATAACTTTTAAATAAAACCTTCACCCTTGAGTTATTTTTAATATATACTTCGTCCAAAACCCACGCACTATGTAATTGATTAAGATACCATGCCTCTATACCGTTTCTCAGTTCCTTCTTATTTAAAGGATAAGTCTCATCGTACTTTCTAAGAAATATTTTAGCTCTTTTAAATCTTTTACCTGAATAGCCGTCATAAAAACAAAGAAACCACATAGCCCTAAAAACTTCCAACACTCGAGGATATGTATTAGTTTTTTCCCAATCAAAAACTGCCACAACTTTGCCATTTTTATCGAAAAATAAGTTTTCCTCATGAAAATCTCCATGAACCAAGTGATCGCTTTTAGCCCTAAATCTTTATATTTAATTTTATTCTCATTAATTAATTTTATCTTTTTGGTTAAATATTTTTTAACCTCCCTATCAAACGCTGTTTTTGTTTTATTCTTTTCGATTATATTCAAAATATTTATAGATTTTTCCAAAGAAATTTTCTTATCCCAGCTTAAACCTCTCTCTTTCACTAATTTTGGACAATTATCTTTGCTTAACAAATGAATTTTGACTAATAATTCAACAAAACTCTCAAGTTCTTTTTTATTAATTTTATTTACATCAACCTGCCTTTTGTCTATGAAAGGAAATAAAGAAAAGTAATTATTTTTAAATTTAAAAAATGTTTTATTGCTTTCAGTTTTTAGGGGCATTATTACTGGGATCTTCTGATTATTAAAAAATTTCTTAACTTGATGCACCTCTTTTAATCTTGCCAAACCGAAAGGACGATATTTCTTCAAAAAGAACTTCTTATGTTTATTTTTTAAAATATAATTTTCAGATAAAAATCCCTTATTAACTACACTTAAAAATTCAACCTCTCCGCCAAGATTGTAAGTTAAATTTATTTTATTGAGTAATTTTTGATCTAACATAAATACATCTAAATTAATTCTCCTACCAATGCCCTGGCTCCACTCATTGATTTTAAAATATCTTTAATTTCTTTTTTTCCGTAACCTTTTACTGCCACAAACTCATCATTAACAATAAAATTACTTTGGACATTTTCCATATTCATATTTAAATTCACACAGAAAATAAAACCAATTGCCAGACGTTCTGTTAAAATAACCGCTTTCAAATAAATATCTTCCAGATTTTCTTTATTAATATTCAGTTCTTCTTTGATTTCTCTTTGCAGTGCCTTAAAAATATCATCTGATTTCTCAATAATTCCTTCATCTTTTGACAACACTCCACCCACAAGACTTACATCACTTAAAACCAATGTCTTTCCACTTAAATCTCCCATAACATAACATTCATCTTTCGTCTTAACTATAGATGCTAAATATACACCCCTTGGATAATATTTCTCGCCCAACTTTTCAAGCTTATCCAGAAACCATCTAGCTCCAATTCTTTTGGAATACTTAATTTCGCCCAGCGTGATATTTAATTTATTTTCTCTTACTTTCAAATCCTCTAACCTATAAGTTACCGCATCCCAGATCATGCCGCCCTCTTGCTTCTTTTCCCCCTCATATTCCTTCCACTTTTTATCAATTTTATTTTCAATCTCAAAATCTATTTTTCTATTAGAAGAATTAGAAAAATCTACATTTATATCTTTTGGATAAAATTTTCCTTTGATAATAATTTTTGGTTTCATCTTTTTAATTTTGTCCTGCTACTCAAATTAATAAAGTTCTTTTTGGTAAAAATTTTCCTGCCTGTTCTTTTTTCTATATCTTTTCTGGTACTACCTGCCACCGCTCCGCCTTCCTGAGCATCTTCTTTTAATTTTACAAATCCCTTAGAATCCCTATCCTTATGAATTCTTGTAGTTGTCGCTTCACCTAACATTGTCAAGATTAATTCTAAATCATCCATATGATCACGCAAATTTTCTTTACTTAATCCTTTAAAATTTTTATAATCCTCCACAGACATATCAAAAGTTCCTCGCAAAATTTCATTAGTTAAAATAGCGTATTCAACACCCTTTTTAGCGCCCCTATCTTTCCATTCATTGGTCAATGTTGCACGCACTTCAATGCCTCGCATCCTTTTTTCAATCCAATCTTTACTATAGCCCTTGGACAGATAAATTTCTCGGGCTCTTTCTGCGGCCAATTCCGGATTTTCAATTTCTTTTATACGTTCATATCCAACTTTTGCCAACCAAATTTTAAATGGCTCAGCTTTCGGTGATGGGACAGACTGAATGAGCCTGAGAATACCTTCTGTATTCCAGCAATACATTTTTTGCTTGCCGCCTTGTGTTTCTACTTTCAACATAAGGGGTGGTACAAATTGTACCCCTCCTTTAGCAATTAATTTTGCAAGCTCTTTATCTCGCTCTTTTAATTTCTTGAAATATTGAGCTGGATCACTGGAACCAGTTAAAATCTCAATAGTATCATTAATAACAAACCACCATTCACCATTATATAAAATTTTTCGCACCCTTTTACCCTCAAAAAGAGCTATCTTTGTATTTTTAACTTTTTTCATTTCATTAAAAATTAAATGTTTATATTTCAATATTTATTATCCAAATTTATAAAATCCAAAATATCTCCTGCGGTTTCTTCTGGTTTTTGTTTGGTGTTATTTATAACTTTTCCAAAAGCAGGATTGTTAATTCCTGTAGAGTAATGATACTTAATTTTTTCTTTTTTTGCTTCGGTCAATTCTCTTTTTCCTCTGTTTTTAAGCACTCCTTCTAAGTCAGGATTTAAAGTAAAGATAGAAATATCATCAGCGATATCCTTTAATTCTTCCATTAAATAATCATAATTTCGCTTAGAAAGAGGGTAAGGTACAATTACATTAAAACCTCTTTTGTAAAAATTTCTAATTACCAATACAGCGTTTTCTAAGTTAATCAAAACACTCTCTGAGGCTGACATCCAAGGAATAAACTCATGAAATCTGTCTATTTCCACCACCGCAGTGGTGTCCATTTTTTCCGCCAACAAATTTGCCACTGTACTTTTGCCAGCGTTAATTGATCCATTTATAAATATAATCATAAATTTTATTTTTTTATTCTTTTGCTTTTGTCCAAAAGATTATTTTTAGTTACGATAGAATGTTTTAATTTTTTCTCCAATTCTTCTCTGGCGCTTCTGGCAATTTTTCCCCCTATTCTCACATCTTTTTTTAATTTACTCAAACTCCTGGTTTCTTCTTGCCGATGAATCTCGATAGCCGATCTTTCTCCCAACATGGCAAAAATCAATTCCAAATCGTTCATATGATCTCTCAGGTTGTCTTTTTTTAACCCCTTAACTTTCTTATGCTGCCTGGGTGTCATTCCAAAGGTAGCTCTGGTAATTGATTTGCTAAGTGATTTATAATCTTTACTTTCTTTTGCGCCCCTCTTTCTCCACTCATCCGTAAGTTCTTCGCGAATAGCAATGCCATGCATTCTTCTTTTTATCCATTCATCTGAATAACCTTTGGATTTATATAATAATCTGGTTCTTTTGGTGGCTAGCTCTGGATCGTCTGTCTCCCTCATTCTTTCGTAAGCAATTTTGGCTAAAAGTTTTTTGAAATTCTCTGCCTTGGGTGAATAGATAGATTGAACTAAGCGCAAAATTCCTTCTGTGTTCCAGCAATATAATTTCTCTTTCCTTTCGTGAGTAATAACATTTAAAAAACGTGGCTGTTTAAATTCTTTACTTCTCTCATCCATTATTTTAACCAGCTCAGAATCTTGCCTCCTTATCTCTTCAAGATATTTGCCAGGATTAGAAGCTCTGGTTAAAACTTCAATCATATCCTCAATCGCAAACCACCACTCTTTTTGAAAAAATGTTTTTCTTACTTTTTTTTCTTTAAATAAAGTTATTGCTGTATTATCCATATTTTTAACTGTTTAATTAGTTAATTATTTTTGGACAACCAACGAGAAAAACTATCTTATTTTTAAAATATCTATAACTTTACCGCTAATTATAAAATTATCATCTTTGGTCAAAAAAATAGGTTGATGCTTTTTATCGGTGGACTCGGGCGCCAAAACAATATTATCTTCATCAAAAATTCTATAAGTCTTCACTGTAGCCAATCCGTCAATAACCACCAAAACTTTGTCTCCATACACATATTCATCAGTTTTTTCCACTAAAACAAAATCTCCATCACAAATATTTTTATTGTTTACTTTTGCCTTGTTCATAGAAGTTCCCGAAATTTGAATAGCAAAAACATCTTTATTCCTGACGATACTTTTAGAAACTTTAAGATAGCCCTCTATGTAGTCATCAGCAAAAGCTAAAGCAGTTCCCGCGTTCGCCATTCCCAAAATTGGCACATCCACAAACATTTTTTGATTAAGTCCCTTTAATTCAATTCCCCTTTCTTCTGAGGACCTTTCGATATATCCCTTTTCCTCTAGGTCATTCAAATAGTTAAAAAAACTTCTCAAGCTTTTCAATTTTAATCCCAAGCTCCCCGCCTCATCCTTTATCTCTCTAATAGTTGGCATAATGCCATTTTCCAAATAGTAACTTTTGATAGCCTGCAAGACAATTTTTTGTTTTGGAGTTAGTATTTCCATATTGTTTAAATAAATAATTAAGAATTAAGAATTAAGAATTAAGAATTAAGAATTAAGAATTAATTTACAATAACAATTACTGATTACTGATTACTGATTACTGATTACTGATTCTTGTTTACCAAACATTCACTATATATTTCATATTAACAAAATTAAAAAAATTGTCAATTTTAAAGCACTCTCTTGAGAGTGCTCTAAAAAAACATTTCACTAAGAATCCTTTTAAAGAACTATTCTTTTTTCTTCTTAAATATTGCTTCTGCCCTCATCAATATGCTTGCTGCTCTCAATATACTTTCAGACGCCTGGCGCTTGTTTGGCTCCGGTTCTATATAAATATTTTTCACAGTTCCATCAGCACGAACTATTTTTTGAAAACTTCTTTTACCATGCTTCCAATTTGAATGAGGAGAGTCTTCAATTTCCTTTTTAATATTTTTCAAAGCTTCATTTTTATATCCCCCTACCAAAACAGCGTTTAAATTACTACTATCCAAAAGCATCCGCACGTCATTTCCACTATCTCCAGAAACCACTCCCTGTTCTATTCCTGTCATTTTTGAAAGATAATTCACAGCATCTCCCTTGGTCAATGGCACTATATCCAAACAATATTTTCTTTTCTTATCTTCAGCGGATAGCTTGCTATTGTAACCTATTTCTTCACAAATAATTATTGATTTGTCTGAAAATTTACCTGAAGCAATCTCAACTATCTTATCTAGCAACTCTTCATCAGCAAAAAAATAAAAACTTACTTTATAAGGCTGATGGTCAACACTTTGATTCAATAAAAAACTTTCTTCTGCCTGAGTATTTTGAAAATTAAATTCGCACTCAGGCATTTCACCGCTTAAGGTTTCAATTAATTCTATTGATTTTCCAACTACTTCTCTCCTATCAAAGTTACCACCACTCAACATATCCTCAAAATAAGCATCTCTTTTATATTCAAAGGTATTATCTTCATTTTTATGAAGAAAAAATATCTCAGTTCCCACAGAACCCACAATCACATCAAAATATGGAAGCTCTCCGCTTTTTATTCTATCCCATATTCTCTTGTAATCATTACCAGTGACAGCTATTAGGGGAACATTGTTTTCCTTCAAATTATCAGTTAGCTCCTTCATGGAATTTTCTTTTCCCTCTTTAAAAAAAGTATCATCTATATCTGTAAATAAAGCACTCACCGCTTTGTGATTATCTCGTTGAACATTTATTTCTTTAAATAATTGAGAGCCCCGATAGGCATCGGTAAACAATTTTATTTTTTCCAAATCTCCATTTTTCGTTGGATTGTAAAATTCCATCTCCTTAAACATAATATTAATTTTAACTGCTTAAAACTTTCTTATAAGCCTCGATGTAGCTCTCGGCCATTTTTTCTGCTGAGAAATTATTTTTAACATGCTCGTAGCAATCTTCTCTGTTTATAGAATTAATTAAATCAATTTTTTCTACTGCTTCATCAATATCCTTACAAATAAATCCAGTTTTATTGTCTATAATTAGCTCGGGAACAGATCCTCTCTTCATCGCAATAACCGGCGTTCCGCAGATCATAGCTTCCACAAAAACTAAGCCAAAGGGTTCCTCCCATTGTATGGGAGCAAGCAAGGCTTTGGCATTTTTTAGTAATTGAACTTTTTCAATATGATTAACTTCTCCAATAAATTTAATTTGTTCTCCATCGATTAAAGGTTTTATTTTTTCTTCAAAATATTTTCTATCCACCACATCAACTTTGGCGGCCATAATTAATTTAACACCGGCTTTTTTTGCTATTTCAATGGCTTGAAAAGGGCCTTTCTCTGGAGACATTCGGGGGATTATAATTTTGCTGGAATTTTTCAATCTCAATGCCATTATAAACATTGGCTACAAAATTAATATGAGGCATCGGTTTTCGCTGATTTAAACTTAAGCTAATATAATTGGAATTTTTATATTCATCATAAATAATTTGCTGATAGGGAACATTTAAAGAACCATGCAATGTTGTCACAATAGGAAAATTCAATAGATTTTCGAAAAGAAGCATCAACCAACCAATATGATTATGCACAATGTCAAAATTATTTCTATTTAAATAATTAACCGCTCTTTTGACTCCTATAAACTCAATGGCGCTCCTGACACTAATATCTTGAATATCTTTATGTATCCTTATGGACTCCGGAAAGATAGCTTTGAGCTTAGCGCTAGTCTTAGAATCCCCAGTCGCCAAAAGGGTGACATCGTGACCCCTTTTCACAAGCTGCTGGGCTAAATTATAGATAACCAATTCAATTCCGCCATATTTAAAAGGAGGCACACTTTCTTCAAAAGGAGATAACATTGCAATTTTCATTTTTTTATCTTTATTAAATTAATGAAACGCCTCTAATAAAATTATTTCATTTTTCTAGATGTTCGACAAAAATCAAAAAATCTGCAAATAGGTAAGGATATTTTGTTTAACTTAATTTTTTAGCTTATTAAACAACTGCTGCGATCAAGAAATAAAGTTGAGCATATCTACTCTGAATATTTTTAATAAATTATATTTTTATAAAAATATCATTAATAATAAAAATTATACTAAAAATAGCGCCAAATGTCAATTTAAAAAGAAAATAATAGGTTTTATTTTCTTAAATGCATAAAACAAATATTAGGAATTTTTATTTTTTAACACCCAAAACTTTTTCATAAGCCCCAACATAACCCTCCATCATTTTTTCTGATGAAAAATTATCTCGTACATGTTCATAACATTTCTTTCTGTCTATGCTTTGAATATCTTTTATTTTTTCTGCAGCTTCATTTACACTTTCGCAGATAAAACCAGTTTCTTTATCAATAATAATTTCAGGAACCGAGCCTCTCTTCATCGCAATAACCGGCGTTCCGCAAATCATTGCTTCAGTGAAAAATAAACCAAATGGTTCTTCCCATTGAATAGGAGCAATTAGGGCTTTGGCATTTTTTAAAAAATCCACTTTTTCACCATGATTAACTTCTCCAATAAACTGGATTTGCTCTCCATCTATAAGGTGACTAATTTCTTCGTCAAAGAACTTTTGGTCTACAGTATCAACTTTGGCGGCCATAATTAATTTAACACCGGCTTTTTTTGCTATTTCAATGGCTTGAAGAGGACCTTTCTCTGGAGACATTCGGCGGGGATTATAATTTTGCTGGAATTTTTCAATCTCAATGCCATTATAAACATTGGCTACAAAATTAATATGAGGCATCGGTTTTCGCTGATTTAAACTTATGCTAATATAATTGGAATTTTTATATTCATCATAAACCATTTGCTGGTAATCAATATCCAATGGCCCATGCAAAGTTGTTACCATGGGAAAATTAAATAATTTTTCAAAAAAAAGCATTCTCCAACCAATATGGTTATGTACAATATCAAAATTATTTTTATTTAAATAATCGAGAATCCTTCCTATTCCAATAAATTTAATAGTGTTTCTAAGATTAATATTTTGGGCATTTCCATTTAATCTTATGGCCTCTGGGAAAGTGATTTCAAGATTGGCGCTTGTTTTTGAATCTCCTGTGGCCAGAAGAACGACCTCGTGTCCCATTTTTACAAGTTGCTCAGTTAAGTTATATATAACCAATTCCGTACCGCCATACTTAAGAGGAGGAACACTTTCCTCAAAAGGAGACAACATCGCTATCTTCATTTTATTTTTCGATTAGTTTATTAAAATATTTTTCATACTGCTGGGAAATTTTTATCCAGTTAAAGTGTTTTGCCACTCTCTCTACACAATTATCTTTATAGAAATTCTTTCCATTTTTTAACACTATGTTTATTTTCTGAGCCAGATCATTGTAATCTCTGGGTTTTGCCAAAGAACCGGTTTTACCATCTTTAACCGAAAATTGTAATCCTCCTGTCCGGGAAGCTACCACGGGCGTACCACAAGCCATGGACTCAAGCGGCACTATTCCAAAAGGTTCATAATACGAAGGAACAATACAGACATCGGCTGCTGAATAATACTTTTTTAAGATTTTTTGATTTTTTGCTCCTAAAAATACAACTCTATCTTCAACATCCAACTCCTTGGCAATTTTAGATAAATGCTCACATTCCACCTTTTCCAGTTCTTTGGCTGCGCTACCTTTTCCTCCGCCAATAATATATAATTTTGAATTAGGATATTTTAAAGTTACATTTTTAAAAGCATAAATTAACGTTCCAATTCCTTTCCGCCATTCAATTCTACCCACATACAATAGAATTTTTTCTTTTTCATCATCCCTTAAAAATTTTCTACTCTTTTCTTTTTTTATCGGATTGAAAACATTAGTATCAACACCAATTGTAATTACATCTATTTTTTGATTAGGTATTTCAAAAAGCTTATTAACAATTCTCTTTTCAACAGGACTAGTTGCAATTATCCGAGTTGCCCTTTGGGCTATCTTTTTTTCGGCAATTTTTCTTTTCCCAAAGAAATCACTTACGCTATCTTGAATTTTTAATTTTTTCAAACTATCAAAACGTATTTGACCTATGGAATGATAAACATGAACCATCGGCCTTTTTATTTTTTTAGAAATTTTCAGTCCAATCAATCCGGAAAACCAATAATTTGTGTGAACCACATCGTAATTTATTCCTTCTTTTTCTATTCTTTTTAAAACATTATCTGCAAATTCATCTATGACGCTTAAAAAATTATCCCTCGGCATATACCTTTTGGGACCGGCTTTTACTCTTATTACTCTTAAATTGCAATTATATTTTATTACCTCTCGTTTATTTTTCTTATCCCAACGAGTATAAACATCCACCGCTATTCCAAGTTTGCAAAGAAATCTTGTAAGGTAAAAAACATAAATATTCTGCCCGCCTGCCTCTCTTGAACCTATTTCTGCTAAAGGATCAGCATGATCAGAAATAATTAAGATGCGCATCAATCTTTAGTTTAATTATTATTCGAATCAGTGTTAATTAAAGTATTTGCTTGAGCTTTTATATAAAAAAGACTAAACTTTAGCCTTATTGTTCTATATTTAATCTTATAAAAAATTAACATGTGTGTCAAACAAATTCCATTCATTTATCCACAGGTTGCCAGAAAAATAAATTCCTTTAAATTAGGTAAAAATTCGATATACATAGGGCATTTGTTATTTATAGTTAAAGGTATTACCCCCTAGCTTAATATGTGTTACCTCTCACTATTACTGTACGTGCTATTGACAAACTACTTTATTGCTGTTATTATTAGTTTTTATGTTAACACTTTCGCGAATTTTATTTCTTTGAGTTGCGACATAAATTTTTAATTATTTATGTTTCAATAGAAATGTACCAAACAAAACCCAAGGGCAAATCAGCCCAAAATGCCAAGAGGCGTGTAGCGAGTAACCCTTACCGAAGTAAATCATACAAGGGAAAGAGTGAAAATTCGCAAACTCAATCAAATAGTAATAGAGATGGTTCAAAAAAACCCTACTTTAAAAGTGCTCGACCAACAGGCCCTAGAGGTCCTCAGCAAAATAGAACTCGAAATCGCTTCCGCGGAGCTTACATAAATCCACAAATGTTTATTAATAAAGCTATTGTGCCGGTTGAGCCCGAAGAAAAAGTTCATGTAGCAAAAGCACTTTTTACCAGCTTAGATTTAAATAAACAACTTCAAGAGGCTGTAGCTAAAAGAGGCTACACACACCCAACTGATATCCAAGTTAAAACTATTCCTCATATTTTAAAAGGGAAAGATGTGATCGGACTAGCCAATACCGGAACTGGCAAAACCGGAGCTTTTTTATTGCCCATGATTAATAAAATAATGGCTGACCCGCGACAAAAACTTTTAGTGATGGTGCCGACTCGAGAATTGGCAATTCAGATTCAGGAAGAATTTGTAGCACTTACTCAAGAACTTCGACTTAAATCTGTCGTGGTAGTTGGTGGCGCCAATATTCGACCGCAAATTGAAAAACTTCGCTCTGCTCACAACATTGTAATCGGAACTCCTGGAAGAATTAAAGATTTGATTAGCAGAAAAAATTTAAGACTGGAACATTTTAATAATGTAGTTCTAGATGAGGCTGATCGAATGCTGGATATGGGATTTATCAATGATATGAAAACCATTCTCTCTCTACTAGCCAAACCTCGCCAGACATTGCTTTTTTCTGCTACTCTTTCTAAGGAAATTGAATCCTTGGTACAGCAGTTTCAAAAAGATCCTATTACAGTTTCCATTAAAACCAAAGAAGTTTCTTCTCAAATCGACCAAGATGTTGTTAAGATAGGAAGGGATGATGATAAAATCGAAATTCTCAAAAAACTTTTAGCTCAAACTGCTTTTCAGAAAATTCTTATTTTTACAAGGACGAAAAGAGGGGCAGAAAAATTGTCTAAAGCATTATTCAAAATGGGATTCAGATCTGAATCCATCCATGGAGACAAATCTCATGGGCAAAGACAAAAGGCTTTACAACTGTTTAAAAATGATCACATCGAAATTCTAGTAGCCACCGATGTGGCTGCGCGAGGACTTGATATTCCAAACGTGAGCCATGTTATCAACTTTGACGTACCAGCCAGTTACGAAGATTACATTCATCGTATTGGTCGAACGGGTCGCGCTGGGAAAACCGGAGTTGCCCTAACCTTCATTGAATAATCTGCCTTATATTTATAAAAGACACCCGAGTTGGGTGTCTTTTTTTAGATCCTTTTTTCTCCTGTCAAGAAATTATTACTTTCAATTATTAGAATCATTCAGATAATAATTTTAAAATCATATCTAACTTATTTTTATTCATTCTTTTTGATTGGGTTAAACCACCACTCTCTCTTTAATAGAATCCCGCTTTAAAATACTGATTCTTTGATTACCTACTCGAGCCTGTTCACCCACTGTATTGGCTTGAAGAAAATAATTACCCTTATTGGCTACCAGAAAATAACGACCCTCTTCATCGGCAATTGTGCGAGTAACTAATGCCTGATTGCTTTGGTGGAAAAGCTTAATTACGGCAAAGGGTTGGATAACTCCCCTTAAATCATTAACTAGGCCCCATTTCACCTTGCTCCAAGCAATATCTTTTAAAAAAGCTACGTAAATATAGATAACCAGAACAATAAAATTAAATAATTGAGGATAAAACAAACAAATAATAACATCAAAGATTAAGCCTACCCAAAAAATAAAACTAAAGACGTGGATAAAAAATGGATAAAAGCGAGAAAGGTTACCCTTTGCTTGTACTTTTTCTAATGGTAAATCAAGGGCAATTTTATCAGGTGAATCAAATTGAAGGTCTTCTCCCATATAAGAATTTTGGTAAAAAGTATTCCAATTACCGGAATTGTTTTTGTCGGGAGTTTTAAATCCTTTTTTAGAAACTCTCAAGGTGTAATTTCCGGGAGTAACCAAAAAGCAATAACTGCCATATTTATCCGTAGTTACCGTTTCTTTGGCTCGACCGGTTTTTTTATCAATTACGCTCACGGCTGCCAATCGAATCGGCTCCCCGGTTTTGATATCATAAACCACCCCCCAATCATAGCGCTTTTTCTTTCGCCAAAGCAGTATGCCAAATAAGCGGAAGTAGCCTTCTTTTAAAAGGAGTAATGACTCTCGAACTCCCCCTGTTTGAATAAGCATCGCCAAAAAAGGCAAGAAAACTGAACTCAAGATCATGGGGTTAAAAATTGACTCAAAACGAGCAATTAAATTTTGGATAAAGTCTCTGAAACTGATATTTTTTTCAATTGAAATACCCTTAACCAATTTATCATCCAGATCATAATAATGATCATTTTGGCTGTCTTGGTCAGCGTCAAAAAGATATTCGTTGTGGCCGTCTTCATCAACATCCAGTATTTCCACTTCTGAAATAATTCCATTATCTGCATCCCAATAAACCTCCGGATCATTACTGCCGTCGACTGACACGAAGAAGTCATCTTTTTCATCACTATCTCCATCAGAAGTCACTATTAATTCCGAAGAATCATCAGGGTCATTAAATATTTCGTATCCGTTTTGAGTGTCTTGGTCTTCATCAATTGCCTCTTCGTTTTTTCCATCATTATCGATATCTTCTTCTATTCTTTCTTTTTCTTCAAAACCTCCCTCTGTCGGGATAATAATAACATCGTTTTCTCTGGCTATTCCCCCCTCGTTAGTTTGATTTGTATTTTCCAGAGTGCTACAAGTATAAATTCCCCACCACCCCTCCAGGGAATCAGCCTCGGCTTTGTAGATGTATTCTTTGTCGCTAAAACTAACTAAATTGGAAAGCAAAATAGCCCATTTGTTTTTGGTTAAAACTTTATCTGAAAGAGAAAAATCTTCCTTCTCCCCTTTGGTAAAAATTAGATTGTCAAAATCATATTTATTGAGCCAGCCTTTGGGAAGACGGAAAGTCACTTCGGCCTCTTTGATGTTTTCATTGGAAAAATCAGTAGTGATATTGACTACTTCAAGGGGGATGCAGGTTCCGTTTTCTTCGGAAGAAATAATATCAGTGGACTTTTCCTTAGAATCAATGATAAATTTCCCTTTCACATCTTCATCTTCTTCAGTTTTAAGAGTGATGTTTTTTACACTCGTAGATTCATCTTCGTCTTTATTGATTGGATCGGATTTAACTTTGGTGTCTTTTTCTATCTTGACTTCAAAAGTAAGTTTATCGTTTTTGGAATCGGTAAGGTGGATGTAATTAGTTTCCTCTTCCTCCTCAATGGTTTGTGGATTATCTTGAGGAATAGTTGGGTTATCTGGATTATTACCATCATCAAATATATCTCCCGCTGGAACACAGCTCGCTACGCTAATAGATGTTCTTTCGGGATTGGAATCATTACTTAGATAGTTATCTAGTTTTATAATATACAAATCATCATCAGCAAAACCACCATCGTGAACTGCATCATATGACAAGGAAGGATAATTAGTAACTGGAAAATCACTAGAATTTGTTATTCCGGTAGTATAAACATTATCATCTGCATCCACAAAAATACCCATCGCTCTTTCGTCATATTGGCCAGGTATAAAAGTTGAGGCCGTAACAGAACTTAAATCACTGTTAAATTTTGAAAGAAATACTTCATCACCTATTGAAGTATTAGGATTTTCCTCAAAAGCTCCTATTGTCGAAGTTATCCCTCCATACAACCAAGGGCCTGTAATAAAAATATTTGAATTAGAATCTGAATCTATATAAACATCATAAAGATTGTCATAATGTACCCCATAAAAAGTTGAGGCCAACAACTGACTTAAATCACTATTAAACTTAGATAAAAATAAATTAAAACTAGTTCCAGCATCAGCATGAAAAGTGGTGTCGTACGCCCCTTCGGTTGTGGGAAAACCAGTATCTCGCGTAAATCCAACAGCAATTATATTTCCGTCTGCATCTTCTTCAAGTCCTTTTACTGCCGTAGTCAAACCCACAGCCCCACCCAAATAAGTGGCTGAAATCAGACTTGTTAAGTTACTGTTTAACAGTAAAATTCCCGCCTTACCCGCTACAAAATTAGTATCATAAGCCCCACCTGTAGAAGGAGTTAATGGATCTGATAATGACATTCCACCGATTACCACATTACCATCCCTCGTAACAGCTAGGGAACTATACGACCAGCTTAATGGAATGTAGGTAGAAGCTATTAAACTTGATAGATTATTACTAAGCTTAGCAACAACCACTTGTATGTAATTAACATAATCAGATTCAGGCAAACCTTCCTTATAATGCTCTGGCAAATATGCCCCTAGTGCAACAGGAAAATTACTCTGAATATAACCACTCCCCTCAGTCATAGCGCCAGTTCTTCCAAGAACATATACATTTCCATCTCCATCCAAAGCTAAATCTGTTGCCTCATCATAAGCAGTACCCTGCAAAAGAGTTGAGGCTTTTAGCTCAGACAAATCATTACTAAATTTAGAAACTACCATATTTCTATCTTCAGAATCATCCACAATATCAAACGCTCCTGATGTTAATGGGAAATCATCACTGAAAGCAGTTGTTAAAATAAAAACATCACCAGAAGAATCAATAGCAACGGTTTCGGGAACATCCCCTATTGAACTTCCATTTGTTCCTTCAATGGTGGTCGATGCTAATAACTCGGTCAAATCACTATTAAACTTAGAAATAACCACACCATTTCTAGATGTCTTAGTTTCATCATAAGCACCTGCAGTTAATGGAAAATCAATAGACGTTGAAGAGCCAATAACAAAAACATTTCCATCTGCATCTTTGGCTATTTTTTTGCCCTGATCCATAAATGAATATGATGCATCCTCCTCGTCACTTCCCCCCAAATAACTTCCTCCCAAATAAGGATCAATTACCAACTCTCTAGATTCATCATACGATCCAACTTTAAATCCATATGAATTATTATCTTTAATTTGATAACTAACAACAACACTTTTTCTCTCTCCACTCTCCATCTCCTGATAAGCTATCGGCTTACTAAACTCAGTACTCCCCTCTTTGGTTTTTAATAAAATTTTTCCATTCTCATTTAGAGAAATACTATCTACTCCTTCAATACCCAAAGATATATCTCCGACACTTGAACCGGGAGAAACATAAAAAACTTTCTCTAAACGTTCCCTATAGGAAAAAAGCTTCACATAAATTCCCTTCCATATTTCACCCAGAGAAAGTTGTTTATATGAATCATTGTCTGTTTTCCACTTGCCCTTATTATTTCCTCTGAAAAAACTGTTTTTAATTTTCGTTTCTTCTTCGCCTTTGGGTGAAAAATTCACCACCTCTCCTCTTTTGTTTAAAAAATATTCTTTAAAAAATATTCCCAAATCATTTTTTAGCTTAATACTTTTATTATCCAATCTTCCCTTATTTAAGATGTCCTCATTTAAATTTTCACTCTCGCCAATTAACTCTCGATTATTAGAAATGCTATAATTCAAATTTTCCTCAGTAACATAAAATTTTCCTGCCTGTAAGTTGGAAAAAAATTTAACCGAATCATCTTCAACTATCCGATCATTTTTTATAAACGGGATATTAACATCATCCTTTTTCTCAAAATCTAATTCTGCCACAACATCACCGCCTTGTTTTACCTTTTCTGGCATCTTAATTTCATCCGAATCCTCGGCTTGGGCTGTTGGCATAATGACTGAACTAATTTCAGCAATTTTATCACCTATCGCCTTTGGTAAAAAATTTGTTTTATTGGGAAGAGCTAAATGATTTCTACTTTTTATTTTATTATCATAAGAAACAAATGCCTGGCATATTTCAACATCAAAAATACCATCATCAACCCCATCAGTATCCGAACCAATAGTTCGACCGTTTAAAGTCCCACTGACATGATCTATGCCGGCATTTGTGGGGGTATAATATCCGCTATAAGTACCATTCCTATTATCTACAACTGTGGGCACCGCCTCATTGGCGCCACTAACATTCAAAACAATATTATCTCCGCCATAAGAAACCTGACTGCCCGAAACATCGTTAACGGTAATAGTCACCTTCATCTGAGTAGCAATATTATAAATTCCATCACTGGCACCATCAGCATCTGCGCCAATAGAGCTTCCATTTATTTTGCCAGTTATATCATCAATTCCAAGATCGCAAGTAGGTGTATAAACTCCGCTATAAGTGCCATTGCCGTTATCCACTACATCAAGCGATTTAGAGTTTATTCCCGAAATAAATATCTCTACGTTTTCTCCTCCAGACTGCAAAAGATTTTTATAAGAATCTTTGGTCGTAACCGTAACCACCTCCTCAACCATCATTACTGAGGGATCAGCAGAAACATCAATAATTGAGTTATTTGCATTAACTGCTGCTGGACTCACAACAATATCCAAATCATAAGTTTCGTTAGCTGCCGAACTATATACGCCTTCCGCTATATCTATGGAAACACTTTCCGCTTTATATAATTTTAAATTGCAAGTTGCGACTCCGCTACTGAAAGTTACAGTTGTAGCGGTGCCTATTGCAACATCATTTCTATCTTTATCTGTACAAGTTGGGACAGTTCCATCGGGCGCTACTACTGGTCCACTCAAGGTTATGGATTTATCTCCTGTGTATAAAGGCTGAGGATTACCACTTACATCATTAGCCGTGATGGTAATCTGTTGAGTTTCTCCAGCTGTTTGAGTGGCGGAGCCGGTAATTTTCAAATGATCAGGAGCCCCCAGGGGAGCACTCAGATCATTATCCAAGGTTATAATATATCCATTTCCTGTTCCAACTGTAGTACTATACGCACCTGTTCCAAGAGGCATATTAGTAGATTCAGTTTCCATGTAAATCACTACATCATTATTGGGTTTTATTCTTACAAATACACCTTCTTCATCATCATCCCCATTAATCAATGATGAAGCTTCCAAAGTCGTCAAATCAGAACTAAATCTGGAAACCACTGTTTGGGTATACCAATCATTACCAGGGGCTGTTGTTTGATAAGCTCCTTCTGTTGTCGGAATATCAGATGCTTCATTATCATACGGATAAAGATATCCCGTTATAAAAACCTTATCATTGGAATCAATTGAAATATTTCCACCATAATCTTCGCTTGTGATTCCGCCAAAATATGTAGATGCACTTAAATTTGTCAGATCACTGCTCAATTTGGCGATAAAAATATCCTCGTATCCCGTGGCATTAAATGTTTCCCTATAGGCTCCAGTGGTTGTGGGGAAATATCCATAATATGAAGTTCCCCCTATGAAAACATTGCCGGAAGAATCCAAATCCATTCCATAAATCTCATCATAAGAATTAAGATTAAGACCGGCTAAAAAAGTGGAAGCAGTAAGTGAGGTTAGATCATTATTAAGTTTGGAAACAGTTAATCCTCCACCCGACGCCCCCACAGTAGTCTGATAAGCTCCAGCTGTCACTGGAAAATTACTTGAATATGTTTCTCCGGCCACCACTACATTACCGGCAGAATCCAATTCCATTTCATAACCATAATCAGAACTCGTTCCTCCAATATATGTTGAAGCTTCCAAACAAGATGGACTGGCAGCGAGAGAAGGATTTAATCGACTTACATAAATATCTCTACTTCCGCCAAAAGTCGTGTCATAAGCCCCAACTGATGTTGGAAATGCTGAACTGGAGGTGTAGCCAGATAAAAAAATCTTGCCATTAGAATCAATTTCCATATCATTAATATATTCATAAGCTACAGTGCCCACTCCAAAAAAAGTACTTGCCTGAATCGCAGTAAGGGTACTATTTAGTTTGGTTATAAATATATTATAGGTGGTTCCGGTTCCGCCGAAAGTCGTGTCATATGCCCCAGCCGTTTTTGGAAAAGTAGAAGATTTGGTAAGTCCTGAAATTATAACATCACCTCCACTTACCCTCACATTGTAAACTCTATCTGAGGCACTGCCTCCGATATATGTTGAGGCTATTAAACTAGTCATATCACTATTTAAGATGGAAACAAAACCATCATCTCCAGCGGCATATGTTGGATATATCACTCCGGGAGTGGTTGGATAAGCTGCAGACGTTGTGTATCCAGCCAAATAAACATTTCCAGAACTATCAAAAGTAAGATCTTGAGCGTTTAATTTATAATCACCATCCGCACCACCGATATATGTTCCTCCGACCAGAGGATCGATAGTAAGCATCTTGGTTTTATCATATTCACCTAAAGAAAATGAGTATCTATTCTCACTTCTGATATCATAAGAAACTTCAACTTCAACTTTTTTTCCATCAATAAATTGATAGGCAATAGGTTTAGTCATAGAAAACTTTCCAATTTTTGTTTCAATTACCAGTTCACCGCCCTCATCTACTGAAAGTCTGCTTGCTCCATCCAAGAGCATCAATATCTCCCCTGGATCTCCACTGGGCTCAACATGGAATAACTTTTCAACATTATCCTTTTTTGCCTGAGCAACAACCTCTATGTTTTCCCATATTTCACCCAAGGAGATATAATCATACACATCCACACTGCTCTTCCATAGGCTCTCATCTCCTTTAAAAAAAGAAACATTTTTGTCAGATCTTGTTCCTTCTACTGGAACGTACTTAATTGAAGTTCCTTCTTTGTCTAAGAATTTTTCCTTAAGAGAAAAAGCTTCGAGTTGTTTTTCTTCTTCAAATTCTCGATTGAAGTCTCCTGATTTTTTTTCTTCTCCGCCCCCAACAAAAAGATAAGTCAGTTCTTCTTCGCTGATAAAAAAAGTTCCAGAAAAGAAATCTGCGTAAAACTTTACCTTCTCATCTGTTTGCCCAAAGTTAGCAATAAAGGGGATGCTGATATCGTTTTGGTTTTCTTGGAAATCTTGGATTTTCTCTTCGTTGCTTTTTCCGGTTTGAATCTCTGTATCAATTGGGCTATTTTTTTGCTCTTCCCCAATCGTGCCAATTCCCATTCCAAAAGTTATAATCGGAGCAAATGAGTACGACAAAAAAACGCTAGCCATAAATACAACATTAAATCTCCTTAAAAAACTACAAACTTTTTTGTTTTTCATCTGAAAAGTATAGACAAAATTAAACTAATTATATCTTTCGTAAAATAAATTAATTACAAGCTACTTGCTTTTTTCTGTCAAAACACGAGAAACCTTTTCTCACCCACGCATCAATATTTAAATATTTATTTCTAAATTTATTCAAACAGATAAGAGTTGAAATTATCTAATCAAATAGCCTCCAGACTAAAAAAATTAAATCTCAACACAATAAATAAAAAACCAATAGGCCGAAATAATTTCGGCTTTTATGCTATTCAATACATGTGAATCTAATTTTTAAAAAGAGTACTGTAACAAAAATATTAAATGAGTTTAATATTTTAATTAATCCAAAGACTGCTGTTTGTAAATTAATAATAGCACATTTTTTAAAAAATAGGTACTTACTATTAATAAGCGTTAAATTAATAAATTACCCAAAAAATAACATGGCTAATTTTATATCTTCGTAAGAAACTTCTTTATTTAAACCTTCAAAAATTGATTTTAATTTTACTTGCCCGCTTTCCAGAAAATCATCCGGATTATTTTTAGCTTTAATTTCTCTGGCTTTATCTAATACTAAATTTAAAACTTCTTCTTTGGGCTTTAAGTGCTCAATATCCAAATCTGGAAGAAGGCCCCTTATTTCTTGCAAATGGCTTAAAATTGTACTTTCTGCCAATCCTCTCTCTTTAACAATTTGAGCGATAGTTTTTTTATCTCTAAGCATTTTTTTGGTAATTTCAATAGTTTCGCCCCTAGGTTTTTTGGATTCAAAAGATTTCTTCTCTTCTTTTACCGCCCTTTCAATTTCTTTTTTATTTTCTTCAATTTCTTTTTCTGCAATTGTTCCTCCGCACTTAAGGATAAAATTTTTATATCTTTTTTCCAGCTCTTCCTTTTCTAAGCTATTAAATTCACCGACATTCAACCTAGACAACCTCTTCATTTCAGAGTCGATTTCCAAAACTCGCTCATCTACCCGCAGTGCTATATCATTTAATCCCATCAGGCGCAAGCCATGGATTGATTTAATTCGCGAAAGTGCCACATATCCTTGCCCGATTTCAAAAGTTTTTGATAAATCAATTTCAGCCGCGTCCAAAGTCATTCCTTGGGATTTGTGAATAGTTAATGCCCAAGCTAGTCTCAAGGGAGTTTGCTTTACTCTGGCTTTAATGTTACCTTTCTCATCTTCTAGGAGCCATTCATCTTTTTCCACTATTATTTTTTTACCTGAAAAAATCTCAACAATTGGATGATTTCCAACTTCGGTAAAAGATATCACTTTTCCCAAGGTTCCGTTTATGTATCCTTTTTCATAATTATTTTTAATAAAAATAACCATCGCTTCTTCCTTAAGTCGCACCTCTTCCGCCACCAGCGAACTTTTAAATATTTTTTCAATATTATTTTTAGCACCTTTAGTAATTGCCCTAAAGGCCAACGACTTTCCGGGAAGATTTTTAAGTTCAGCCTCGTTTATCCTATCCACATCTACATTATGCGTATAAAGTTTGGTCGGATTAAAATTATTGGCTAATTTTTTCTTATATCTGGAACGAAAAACATTCATTGAATCTTCACTCACCTCTCCCAGCCTGATTTCTTCTAAAATATTTATTAACACTTCATCATCTTGTCTAAATTTTTCCTCAAGATAACACACTCTTAATTCCATATTCTGCCAAAGTTCCGTCTGCCAAACAAATTTTATTTCCTTTCTTTCTTTAGAAATGGGCGGCAATTGAAAAAAATCACCCGATAAAATAACTTGCACTCCCCCAAAGGGCTTATCTGTTTTTTTAAAAGCCCGCAAAATCCTGTCCATTGATAAAAATAATTCAGGAGAAACCATTGATATTTCATCAATAATCAACACTCCCATCTTTGCCGAGTCAGCCAATTTATGTATCCATCATCAATGTACTCTTTAATTCCAATACTGAAAAATGAGTGAATGGTTTTACCGCCGATATGAGACGCAGCAATTCCAGTAGGCGCCACAATGGCTGGATTAATTCCTCTTTCTTTTAGATATTCTATATACTTATTAATCACAAAAGTTTTACCCGTTCCAGCCGAACCAGTCAAAAAAACATTCTCTCCCGAACATAATATTTTTAAAGCGGTATTCTGTTTCATTTTTACTCTACCCCGTTAAATTGCAGTACTCTGCACTATTTAACTGGAGTTGTTCCATTAAATTAAAAATCCGTTTGAGCTAATTATAGCACATCCAAAATATTTGTGTGCAAAGGGAAACTTTATAAACTTACAAATATTTCGCTACATTAGCCTTATGTTCTTCGTAAGTTTTGGCGCAATGAATTTGACGATTATTATCGTGTAAATAATAAAGACAATCAGTTTCTTGTGGATACAAAACCGCTTCAATAGCATCTATTCCTGGATTACCAATTGGATGAGGAGGTAAGATTATAGGGCGAATCAATATTAGTTATATCTTCTGATTTTATGGGTGTCCACCAACCATTCTCAGTCTTCCCCCTAGCATACTGCACGGTAGCATCTATATCCAAATTCATTTCTTGATTTAGCCTATTCCACATAATTCCTGAGATAAGTGGCATGTCGAATTTATCCGCCGCTTCACGCTGAATGATGGAGGCCAATTTTAAGCCGGTGGTCCATTTAATATTTTGTTCGGAAAAATGCTTAATGTAGGGAGCGAATTGTTCGTCAAAGCGCCGAGTCATCCTTTTGGCAATATCCAATCCACTTTCATTAACTGGAATAAGATAGGTATCTGGAAAATAAGTTCCTTCCAGATAGTCAACATTCATTTTAGTGTAAACTGTGTTCCATTTTTCTAATTCGTCGTCACTCCACTCCAAAGTACTAGCCAAAATTTCTCCTATTTGTTCTTTGCGATATCCTTCAGGAATAGTTACCCATTTCATATCTGGCAAAGATGTAATTTCTTGAGCCACTTTCCAGGCATTCATATTTTTTGACACTCGATATCCGCCCGCCTCTATCTTTCCGTCTGTATTTTTATCTAATATAAATTTAAACGCATTTTTATTTCGAATAAATCCTTGGCTCACCAATTTGTCCAAGCTCTCTGTTTTTGTTTGTTTTTTACTCACTATAAAAACATCATCAGTCACATCCCTTTGCGGCGCGCTAAAAAGTAAATAATAAGCCCCACCCAAGATCGCCACGATAAAAACAATAAGCATTCCAATAACTATAATAACTTTACTTTTCCTACTCATATCTTTTATATAAAAAATTAAGCATTTCCTCTCTCCCCCTCTCTGAGGGGGAGATGCCGATAGGCAGAGGGGGTGATCAAAAACATCTTTTAAAATTATTTAGAATCTACCACTTGAACACACTTGCATTCTATCACTCCCATTCTCCAAAATCCAGAAAAAAAATCTAGAAAATGTCAAATTTACTTGACTTTTACCCATAAAATCTATACTCTTTTAATACTTAGTTCATATTTTTTATTTACTCACTTTTTAAGAGGAGGTTCCCCTTATGTCTCAAATCACCTGCCGAAAAACTTTATATTGGCGACAAGTTCCGAGAAATTCTGGCTCACTTTCCGAGCATAACACCCCAGATCCAGGACTTGCTGGGAGAGAGCAAATAACCGAAGTATTCACAACGGGCAAAAAATATCCCATCACAATTAATATTGGCGGGAGTGATTGTGGCGATGTAGATATCTCAATTTATGCAATCGGAAACGACGGCAAAAAATACCCAGTCCTAACGGCTCACGATGTTCTTCTTTCAAATCGAAACATATCAGAACAATTTATTTTTTAAATCAACAATCTCCTAACCAGGAATCCTTCAAAGCCTCGACCAAAAATCGAGGTCTTATTTTTAAAAATAATTCCCTTCCACAAAATCAATCGCATCCAAAGTATTTCCCGTTGCTAATTTCCTAGCTTCTTCTAAACTTTTCCAGCCATACTCATAAAATTCTTCTAATAAATTAGATTCAATAGGCTTAAAATTATTTTTATCAATCTCCAAGAAACACCACAAATCAAAATGGAAATTACAGGGCTGTTTAGTTGGATTGTCTATTTCGGTAATTGTAAAAAAGGTTGGCGGACTAATTTTAAAATTGCTTCCATCCAAGCCCCACTCCTCTCCGATTTCTCTAATTAAACAGTCTTTTATCATTTCATCTCCATCAATGTGCCCGCCATTAAAAAGCCAGAGTCCCGACTTTTTATGATGCCCGATAAAAAATTCTTTTGCCTTTGGATCATAAGCGGCAAAATAAGCGCAAAAATGCGACTTGGGATTTTTATGTTTGGTTAAATTCCCCTCCCTGAATCTCTCCAAAAACTTCCCTACCATTACATCACCTTTAAATATCTCCCTTCCTAATAGTTCTTTTAATTCAAATGATAATTTTGATTTATCCATTATTTAGTTGGATTAATTAAATAAAACCCTTCTCGCTCAATTTCCATCTCCACCGTCCCACTTAATACCCACTCACCATTATGATGAATTGTTCTGTCGTCGGGGATTAATTTGATTTCTTTGAATCCTGCTTTTTCATAAAGGGCGATGGCTTTGGTGTGAAATTCACTGGTACTCAAAATTATTTTTTCCATTTTAAGTTCACCAAATCCATAGTCAAGCATTAATCGCGTGACATCTTCGCCAATTCCTCTCCCCCAATAATTTTTATCCAAGATAAATATGCCAAATTCGCATTCTTCCTTGCCTTTAAAATCACTCAGTGATGTGTAACCAATAAATTCATCATCATTAGTATAAATTCCAAAAATGATTCCATTTTCTAATTCGGCTATAAAATCCTTTAATTCTCTGATATTTTTAAGCGCTAAGCCCTTTTTTGCCCAACCAATATATTTCATGATTTCCAAGTCACCAAACCATTCCAAAAGCAGAGGATAATTTTCCTCCACCAAGCCTTCTTTTAAATATATTTTTTCAGTTTTCATTTTTTTGATTTAAAAGTTTATATCTCAATCTCTCTCACTTCGCTCCCATTCCATTTAAGAAATTTAAACAAATCATCTTTAGAAACCTGAATAGTTGAGGTATTGATATTAGGATGAAAATTTAACTTATCATTATTGTCGAGTAACTCTTTATCTAAAAGGATGATTACCTCCTTGTTTTCATCATTTATTATTCCAAAAGGAGAAACTGAGCCAGGGGTTAGTTTTAAATATTTAAACAATCTTTCAGGCGAAGCACTTCGGAAAGTTTTCTGAGATCAATATCTTTAAAGGCATCAGTGATAAAAAGAAAGTGTTTATCACCTTTCTTATTTCGCAAAAAAAGATTTTTAATCTTAGCGCCTTCCAAATCGCCCTTATGTAACAGAGCCTCTTCTACCGTAAAAACCGCCCGATGCTTATGATCTATGAATTTTATATCCAATTCTTCTAAAATTTTATAAATATCATTCATTGATATATCTTTTATAATTTACATAAAAAAATGTTTATCTTAGCACTCTATCTCACTAAATTCCAGAGTTCGCAAAAAATACCGCACAAGGCTAAGATTTCCATATTGCTCAAGCTAAGCAAACTTAAAAAAATAAAAACTGCCAGCTTACTGGCAGTTTTTATAAAATTCTAACTGAGTAGAGATAAGTAATTTCTGGACCAATACTGAATTTCGGAGGCATACCACTCATATTGACTGGAAGTCGAGCCGGACAAATACATCTTAGATGCTCTTCTTTCAGCCCAAGTGTTATGTTCAGTTNTACTCCATGTTGGATGTTCCAAGGGTCTGGATTTTGAGTTCCAATAATCTCTGCAATCCTACCCTTATATTCTATCCAAGTATCAGGCATGAACTGTGCAATACCCATCGCTCCTCCAGTGCCTGCATAAGAAGGATTACACGAAACTTTCAATTCTCTATAATCGTATCCGAGTCCATCAGCGATATTTTTAATCGTTTCTTTCCTTGATTGAAAAGTTTGCCAAGCTCTATTACTTAAATTTCCCGTCTGATGAGAGTTCTGAGCATCCTCCATCACCTCCTGATAAGTACACTGTCCTGTGTCTTTTCCCAAACTGGTTTCAACTACCAGCATTCCCATCAGAAAATCCTTTCTGACTCCTGTAACCCGACTAGCAAATTCAGCTTGTTTTTCAATTTCCTTTGGATCAAAATTATAAACTGGAGTTTTCTTTTGATCTTCTATTGCTGACCAATCAATTCCCGCTTCCTGGACGATCTGACTCTTGTCATAAGCTTGAGCATCAAACGACACAAGTGGCGCAAAAACTAAAATGACAAAAAAATATATTAAATAAATTAATTTAGAACTTCTTTGTTGTTTACAAATATTTTTAACTTTAATTATTAAGATTACTCTTTTTGAATTACTTTCTCTTTTTAGACAAAGTATTTAGAGCTATTAAATTTTGCCAACAAAAAATACCCCCTAAAGAGAATATTTTCATGTTGCCTTCCATTATACAATATTTATAAGATATCGTCAACTTCTCCAAAACCAAAAAGCATTCTACCGAAAGAATGCTTCTTCAACCTAGGTTTTAAAAAAATTATTTGAAATTATTGCAAAACTTCTTTATCGTCAGAACTTATACTGGTGTCAGTATCTGCATTATCAACAACTACATCCACATTGGAGTTTGCGGCTGTATCGACAGGTACATTGGCCGTATCTGCGTCTGTAGTTCCCTCAGTTGAACCAGTATTTTCTTGAGAATCACCCGTTTCACCCAAAACTGTTTCAACTTCATTTTCCAATTCTTCCTCTTCTTTTTCATCTACTGGAGATTTTTCATAATTATTCAAAAACCGACTTACCCACCCAAGAAGACTAAATCCATCTTGATTGGTATCAATTATATTCTTAATTCTTTCCCTCTCTTGAGTAAGGGTTTGCAATTGAAGCTCAAGGCTTGCTGTATCCTCACCATTTATTTTTAAAGTCTCGATAGCTTGAGTAAGTTTTCTGATTTGATTTCTATTTTGCACCAGCTCGCTTCTTAATTGACCTAAATTTTTATAATCAGGACCGAAAATGAACTTTCTTAAGTTTCCATTATTTTCAACTTCTTCAATCGCAGTAGAAACTTCTTCCTGCGAAGATTCCTGCTCAACCATCACTTCCGCTATTTGCTTTTTAGCTTTATTTTTTACCTCAACTCGAGTTGCATCTTCTGCTTCCACAATTTCTTTCTGAACTTGTATTTTTTCTAAATTCTCAATAACTTCAGTAGTTTTTTCCTTATGCACTTTTGCATTAGTTTCACCCTTGGTCACATCTGCTTTTTTATAGTCCTTAAGATTAATTACTTTATCACCCCCTGCCTCTTCGCTCTGAGAAGTTTTTCCCGCTTTATTGCTCTTATCGCTACCATTTTTATCATTATCATTCTTGGCTATAGCTGCCATTGAGGCAAAACCTGCAAGTAAAAAAAATGAAATAACAAACAAATACATTGGTTTTATTTTTTGCTCCATATTATTTTATTAGCTTAATTAATTAGATAAATAAAAAAGGAAATCTTTATAGTATTATATCATTTTTAAAAAAATAACAAATAGCTAAGTTTGAAAAAAATTCTGTTTTAATATAGAATTAAAGTATCAATAATTAATAAGGATGAAGGATATGAAAATTCCAACTCCTATTAATCAATTCGAAGAAAAATCAGTTCTTTTCATAATTACTGGCGATTATGAAGGAAGGTTTTTAATAGCTCATAAAGGCACCATTAAAGACAAGCTAGGCTTAAAGTTTTCGATGAGAGAAGAAGGAAAAGAAAAGCAAGCCTATGTGCATTCAAACCCAGGACCCGAGAAAGCTGGTGCGATGTCTCATTATGGGAAATACCGAGAAGACCTTAAACTTAAATTTTATAAATCCATCAGAGATAAGGCCTACGATTTATCTTTTAACGGAAAAATAGACGAGATTTATCTCTTTTCTCCAAAGCAAACCATGCATAGAATTTATGGAAAACTAAAAAAAGAAACCCGAGATAAAATAAAAAATAAATTTTATGGAGAATATACCAAACACAGCCCCCTTGAAATCTTAAAAATCTGGGAAAAAGAAAAAAAATCAACTCCGGAAAGAATCTACAAGAATAAAGAAGAGGAAAAAATATTAACCAAATCGCCCTTGCAAAGAAAAAGAATTATAAAGAAATGAAAACCCTAATTTATTAGCGGTTTTTTTATTTAATTAAGATAAATTAAAAAAACATGTCCATAAATAAAATCTCATTTCTAATCATTATATTTCTGATAGTTGCCACCTTAATGGCCCTTGGTTATTTAAAAAACTATAATAACGCCAAGCGTCAAGAAGGCACTCAATTTAAAAAAAATGAAAATGCTATTCCCAGCATTTCCTATGTTAAAATTAATCGCAATATTATAAAAATATTTTCTTAAAATAAAAAAGTTAATCTAAATTTTATTAAAAATCCACAGATGATTGTTTTGCATAATATTAAAAAACAACAATTTTATTAATCAAAATTTTCCACATATATAATCTCAGTTTTGGCCAACAATGTCTCTTGAAAGGGCCCCAAATAAGCACTTGCAATCATTTTTTTTCCACAAAGCAATTGTGGCAACCAATCTTTGTCCGAAGGCATCATTTCCCCGAAAGGAAGTTTCGCCACATCAAACCATGTTGGCGTTAGCATTTCTTCGGTTTCCCTGGGCTCACCTATCCAGTTATTAACTAAATAAATATGCACTTTGCAAATAAATTTTTCACCGTCACTTTTGGTGTTATGAAAATCAATAATTGCTACTTTTTCCAAAGATTCTTCTTTGGCAATTATCCCGCTTTCTTCTTTCAATTCTCTTATCATAGACTGAATCTCTGTTTCACCATCATCAATCCCCCCTCCGTACCCGCTCCAGCATCCTGCGCCAATTTTTTTTGCCTTGCGCGCCAAAAGAACCTGATTATCTTTAACTAAAAAACAAAGTACTGCATCAATTAAGACTTTTTCTTCTTTCATGATATTTAATGAAATAGAAATTAATTATTTTTATTATACATAACCTTAAAATATAAAGCCAATAAAAAAGAACAAAAAAGATATCGAAGCAAAAATAATTTAACTAATCAACCGACATCTAGTCCACAAAATAAAAAGGCCTCATTCAATCGATAATCGAGCATTTTTTTACCCACAAAAATAACTGTTACATTCTTGTTTTCCTTGGAAATTCTCTCGATATTTTCATGCAAAAATCCTTTACGGCTCAAAAAAGAAAATTCTATTTCAGGCAGATCTTTTTCCATCTGGATACCATTCAATCTCTCAAATTCTTTTTGGGCTAATTCTTGGGTTTCTTTGGCTAATTTCAAAGAATAATTATTTTCCAGACACAAAAGAATGGCCACTTTTTTAACGCCATGCAACGTTACCCACTCTGTCACAAAAGGAAGACGTTCAATAAAAGATTTTCCCCGCGTCACCAAAACCGCCACCGGTTTGCCATTTAGATCCATTCTTTTTTTATCTGATATAGGTTCGGCAATTTTTAGATATTTAGCAATATATGGCAAAAGTAAAGGCTCTATTATCAAAGTCATTAAAATAACCCACATACCTACTTCAATCAATCCGTCTATTTGGGAAATCCCCAAACTGGCGATGGTTACCATCAAAATCTTACAGCTGAAATAAACCACATTTCCTTCCAGGTCATTTTTTCTTTTCCAAAAAAATAAAAAGGAGTTAAAGATATGAAGACGCTAATCGGTCGAATGGCCAGCATAAAAATCAATGAAGCAATAATTCCAAGAGGAGCATACATAATCAATGACTGCACATCAATAATGGAACCAAGCAAAATAAATATAATCGGCTTAAGAAAACCATCTATCACATTATTAAAAAATCTTTCAGTTTCATACAGATGTTCGGTTAAACTAAAGAGCAATCCTCCAATAAAAGCTGCCAAATAACCGCTTCCTCCAAAAGAAATAGCCATTGTAAAAATCACGATTGGCACGAAAAGCTATATCTTTTTTTAAACTTAATCAATCCCTCCAAAAGCATATACCCGATAAATCCAAAAATCACCCCAAAGAAAAGTTGTTTAAAAAGAATTATTCCACTATGAACAGAAAAAACCTCCCCATACCATCCGTTTAGTGAATCCAGGCTTACTCCTGCCACGACCATTGAGATAAAAACTACCGTTAACAAAGTTCCCGTAACATCGGTCACGGCACTTTCTGAAACAATTATATCTTTAGTGGTGCGATTTTTGAAACGCAGATTTTTAAGAATAGGAATAATTGCTGCCGGATCAGTCGAAGACAATACTGCGCCCAAAAGCACCGCTGTCAAAATAGAAACAGGATGACCAAACAGCAAGGAAACTCCATAAACAGTCCAAGAAAACAAGAAGGCGGTGGTAAACAGACCAACAAAAGATAGAGAGAAAATCTTAAAAATCAGTTTTTTAAAATTAGCAAAAGGAGTTTCAATTCCTCCCCCGAAAAGAATCAATGTCGCTCCCAGGCCCACAATTACTCCCAAAACCTCCTTATTTTCAGTTATGGGCAAAAGGATGTCATGTGCTGCAATCCCAAAAAAGATGGCAAAAACAAAAGAAGGCAATTTAATTACATGAGAGACATAAAATATAATAAAACTTAATATGAAAAGAAAAGCAATCACAAAAAATATTTCAATCAGTTCATGCTCTGAATTTTTTTCAAAAAACTCTTTGATAAAAAATGAATTGGAAGAAAACAAAAAAACAATTCCCAAACTCATCAATGCAATAAAATGATTTTTGAATAACTTCATCTTTATACTCATAATTTTACTTAAAAGTGTTTTTTAAAAAATAAAAAAAAGCACTCTTTGCTTTAAATAAATTAACTTCTTGGTTGAAAATTAGTTTTTGCAAACCTTTCCTATTCTAATACTATTTCCTAAAAATGCAATACTTTGCAAAAATGAAAAGTCTTCTTAAATTTGACATTTATTACTAATAATTATCTAATTAAGATATAGAATATAACTGCTTTTAAGTTTATTAAAAATATGAAATTTAAATCTTTTAGTTTAAACTCTGATTTTTACGCTAGTTTACTAAAAGATTTAACGCTGGCAAAAAAGAAGATTTACTTGGAGACTTATATATACCGAGAGGATGAATTGGGAGGAAAAATCAAAGAAATTCTAATTGAAAAAGCCAACCAAGGAGTAGAGGTTAAATTACTCATGGATGCCATCGGAAGCGTAGCTATTTCTGAGTTTAATTTTATAAATCTTATTTTGGCCGGAGGAACAGTAAATTTTTTCCGACGACTGCTGCTGATTCCTTTTCACTTAGCCAAACTCAATAACCGCAATCATCGCAAATTAGCCTTAATTGATGATGAAATAGCTTACATTGGCTCCTCCAACCTTGATCAAGAAACTTCCGATTGGCGGGAATTTAATTTACGCATAGAGGATAAAAAATTAAATGAAGTACTTTCAAAAATATTTATTGAACAATTTTTGATTTCCAATACATTAACCATGGATAACGCAAAATGTACCAGAATTCAAAACAGAGACGGAATCAAAATATTGAGAAGTGCACCTTTTGTAAAAAATCCAATAAGGGAACATTTTTTAAAACTCATCTCAAAAGCTGAAAAAGAAATCATTATTGAAAATCCCTATGTGGTTTTTGATAAAAAAATTTACCGCTACTTTAAAAATGCTCTAAATAGAGGGGTAAAAATAAAAATCATCCTTCCTACCATCTCAGATGTTGGTGTTATGCAATATCTGAATAAAAAATTTGTAAGAAGAATCAGAAAAATAGGCATTCAAATTTACTTTTATCCCAGTATGCTTCATTCAAAGTTATTTTTAATAGACAAAAAAGAATGGATGCTAGGCTCTGCCAATCTGGATTACCGCAGTATGTTTACTCAATTTGAAATAATGCTTGCTGGCAATGATTTGGAAATCAAAAAACTTATCCAAATGCACTTAGACGAAAGTCTGTCTCGAGCCAAAAGCTTCGATGAGATAAATCATAAAAAACTTACTTTAAAAGAAAAAGTAATTGGCAATTTACTTTATCTAGTAAAATTCCTATTTTAAAAATTTTATCTCCAACTACTCATCTCTACGTATATTCATCTCCAATCTATTTATCAAATTTTCCAATCCTTGAAGCCCCTGGGCTGTGTTATCTCTAACTGTATTTTCAATATTTTGCAAATCCATATCCATTTGCCCAGCTTCTCCTCTTGCGTCATTGCTCGAGTCTTCATAGATCTTCCTAATCCTTTCTCTTGCTTCGCTCACCTCTTGGGCTATTTCATCTCCTGTTTAGTTGGCACTAATTCTAGCTCTCAAGGCAACGAGCTCCGCCCTGGCTCTCAGGCGCGTAGTGGCGCTATCCTCAACTTGTTCATACTGAGGATTATCCCATCTCTCTGCGGTTGGAGTTTGCTCAAGTCGTGTCCGATTAAAAGCCACGATTGCCAGAAACATCGCTATGGCCGAAAAAATAAAAGCCAGCCAAGCGACAACCACAGATCTCCCATAGTTTGATTTTTTTATTTGCCTATCCATAGTTTTTGTAATTAATGATTAAAAAAATATTAAAATAACAAAAAAACAGCCCTAACTAAGCTGTGATATATGTTTCCCTTATTTAATTTTAAATTAAACGGGACCATATTGTTATTATTAATATAATATATTATATTATACCATATTTTTTTAGTAAATAGGAACAAATTCTGAGTTTTTTATAATCTTTGCAGTATCTTTTTCATTTGATTAATCTCTTCTCGCTGTGATTTGATAATTTCATCGCACAATTGCCTTAATTCATTATCTGTCAAAACAGCCTCTTGGCACATTGTGATGGCACCGGAATGATGGGGAATCATTGACTGTGCTAATTGCTTGTCTCCCACAAAAGCTTGTTTCTGAATAAACACCAGACCTAAAATAAAAATAATAAAGCTAGAAAAATATAAAAAAGAATTAAGTCTTTCGTTTTTATACATTTCTTTCATGAAAAAAATCATAAGCATGATCATTGGAGAAACCATAATAAAAGCCATGTAAAAATTTCGCATGTTAAATAATCTTATATCACTCCAAGTATTTACCGATGCAAACACCAATAAATACATAATAAAGAAATGAATAATAAGGACCAGAAAAAGAACTTTATAGGGTTTCATAAATTTAATAATTAAATAATTAAAAAATGGTTCCCTTACTAATGTTACTTTTATTTTAACATACTTTGATATATTTTTTAATGCTTATAATCTATTTCGCCTGTCTTAAGCGGGCTTTAAAAGTTCATATATATAAATACATATTAAATATATTTTTCAAACACATATCAAATACACAGTCCACACTTTACGACTAAAATAAAATAACCCATCAAAAAATTAATGGGTTATTTATTTTATATTCTTATTTTTTATTCTGTAGTTTTCCCGTCAAATTCAGATTCGTTTTCCTCGGCTTCATTTTTTGTAGCTCTCACTATTTTATCTTTGTGATGAGCGGGCGAATAAATCGTGTAAAGTTTCAGCTCTTCAGTTTCAGAAGTATTGATGATATTGTGCTCGGCGCCTGCCGGCACCACAATTACCGAACCATCTTCCAAGCTATATTCATTGCCGTCAGAAAAATTGATCATTTTCTTCATGAGTTTCCATCCCTATTTCTTCCCGTGGTTTCAAACTCATCAAAACTAATTGGCTGTGCTTGCCAGTATAAAGCACCTTGCGAAAATTATCATTTTCCAAAGTATCTTTTTCAATGTTTGTATGAAATCCTTTCATATGGTTTATTATTAATTATTATTGTTAATTTTACCACGATAATTATTTTAATAAAAAGGAGCTCGTAAATTTTTTAAACTTACGAGCCTCTACATATTATTGGCATAGCCGCTCTCTGGAAAGAAATATCCAAAGTTCCGAATTGAACATTCATGCAAATAAAGTTAATTACTCTCTCCATATCTTTTTCGGAATATGAGCGAGTTTCTCCCAATACCTCATTCAATTTTCCCTTAGCAAACCAAAGTGCAGGAAGGATCCATACTTCACTAAAGCGACCGTCACATCCCCTTCTTGATCGCAAGCATTCAAAGCCATAACTTTCTAAAAGCTCTGCCTGCAATCGATATTTTTCAGGAGAATAATTATAACCGCAAAGATGTCGAATGATGATGGAGGGATGAGAATATTCAGGAATAGCAACATCAAATAATTTCAATTGATGGCTTCCCGGCTTTTGACGACTCCAAAACGGAAGCAACTCTTCATCCTCGGATGGTCCAGGAAGATTCTCTTTTCTATTAATTACCTCTAAGCGCCCATCTGTTACAGTAACCCAGCTGTGACCGTTAACCATTCCCTCAATACCCCTCACCTCTTCTGGCCTTAAATCTTTTAAAGATATTTCAGTTGATCCAGTTGATCCAACTCTTACTTCTCTTTCCTCCTCTTCTTTTTTACGATCCTCAGCAAAAAAATACATAATCTAATCCTCCCCTAATAAGTTGAGATACAGAAATAACATCTGCCCTATAGCAATTAAACTATTAAGAACTTCTTCAGTAAGTTTTTAATCTTAGATCATTTTAGATATTTACGCAAGAAAAATAAAAAAAACTTATCCATTAAGCATTATAATTTTCACATATTTATCATATTTCTTTATGCCACCCTCTGCAACGCTTC